>Ga0075111_1000226_pt1 | contig 27170 bp, 33 predicted proteins | sample AntAceMetag02UKK_FD_69787 | JGI IMG/M metagenome (GOLD analysis project Ga0075111, IMG submission 69787) | Saline lake microbial communities from Ace Lake, Antarctica - Antarctic Ace Lake Metagenome 02UKK | ecosystem: Environmental > Aquatic > Non-marine Saline and Alkaline > Saline | place... | reverse complement strand
TGTCATCGGTTTATTAGATAATTTTGATATTAAATTGGTCTAAATAAAGGAGCCTAATGCAATATCAAGAAACAGGAAGATTTGGGAGAATTACCAAAAAAGTTTTGCTTGAATGCTATTAAGTAGGCTAAGGGAGTAAATGTGAAACAAGAAATTATTTTGGATAAAGCGTTGTTTATAATTGATGTACAAACTGATTTTATAAAAGATAATTCGGTGTTACCTAGCAAAATTAGGGAATATATAGATAATCGCGATTATCCCCTGATTGTAATAAGCTATTATAAAAATACGACGAACACTGCATTTTATAAATATTTAGATTATAGGGAGGGATTAAGCAATAATTCCGACATTATTGTTCCTGAACTTAGAGATATCACACAGAAACATACAATAATTGAGAAAACTACTTATTCAATATTTAAGAATGAGAGTATTATACCGCTTTTAAATAGGCATAAAATTAATGAAATTGATTTTTGTGGTACGGACACAGATGCATGCGTTCTTGCTTCTATGTTTGAAGCGTTTGATTTAGGATATAAATCTAATCTTTTAAATGAATTAACAGAGTCAAGTTCAAGTGATAAAAGAATGCATGATGGTGCTATTAATATAATAAAGAGAAATATTGACCCAAATTTGTAATATAAATGAGCGTGTTCCGAATGTGGTGGACCTTTTTGTGGTGCCGACGGGAAGTGTTATGATTGTGGAAACAAAGAAGGTAGATAAAGAAAATTGGGAGTTTTTAAAACAATTTGACGATATATAATAAAGATTGAATTTTTTTATAAAAATGTTAATATACAACATATAAGTTCTTAATAGAAAGGGGATAAAAATGGCTGTTACTTATTTAGATCCATTACCCGTATTAAAAGGCGAAAAAGCGAAAAAATTTATAGAAGAAACTGAAAACCATACAGCTGGGAAGAAGTTTAAACTGTCTAAACAAGAGATTGCTACAATAAAAGAAAGTATGCAGTTCTAATACCTCCAGTGAATCAAAAAGATTTACCACGAACAAAAAAATACAAAATACGACCACTTTCAGAAATAGATATAAACGATTTTGAATGTACAAATAAAGAATTAACCAATTTCTTCAAAGAAGATTCTTTTGATAATGAAGCGGAATTAGTTTCCAAAATATACTTTCTAACAGCAGTCGAAGATAAATATCCATTAGTTGGATTTTCAATTAGTAATGCAGAAATTAAAGCTGTTAATGATATTAATATGGTTATGCCTCAAAGTTGTTTATACAAAACATTCCCTGCAGTTCGAATAGGTAAGTTTGCTACAAATATTAATCATGAAGCAAAAGGATTAGGCAAACTAAGTTTGAATCTGATTAAGAAATGGTTTGTTTTTAACAATAAAACTGGATGTCGGTTTATTGTGGTAGATGCCCGAAAAGAAAAAGGGGTTCCAGCGTTTTATAAAAAATGTGGGTTTGAGATGTATCCGATCCAAGAAACTAATGCTGGAACTTACATCATGTATTGTGATTTATTTTATATAAAACAGATAATTGAGAATTCTAACTAATATTTTCAATAAGACAGAAAAACGGTGAATGAGAGATCTAAACCAAAAAGTAGAAATAGAGGAGCCATAAAATGATACATAAGGATTTAGTTGAATTAGCTGAGAATTGGCTAAAGGAGATAAAAACAGAAGATGATATTCAGTTTCTGCTTCCCTGTGGTGCAGTTGTAACAAAAAGTGGTTCGTCTGCAAAAGAGCAGCCATATGCAATCGGATTTACATTAGGTGCATCAATCCTCGTGGAAGCTAAACTTAGCGGTTCTGATTTGGGGTCTGATAAACGTAAAAACTTAGATAATGATCGTGACAAATTGGGTGACTACAGAATGTATATCGCACTAAAAGGAGTAATTCCAGTTGATAATATGCCAAGTAAATATGGCTTATTAGAAGTGGATGGTCCTAGTCTTAACATTGTAAAAGAACCTGAGTATATCGGGGCACAGAAAGAGAGCGAAGTAGCGCTGCTTGCTTCCGTAGTGAGAAGATTTCAAAAGAAGAGCCGGACAAGAAAACAGTGGAATTGATTTCAGGTAACAAGTTAATGGAGTATTAATATGGCATCAGCATTAAGTTTTGTTGAATTCATCGTGGACCAAATCGATAGCGTTGAACAAATATCATTTAAAAAAATGTTTGGGGAGTATGCCCTTTATAGTAACAATAAAGTAGTTGCACTAATCTGTAACGATCAAGTCTTTGTAAAACAGACTGAAGGTGGACGAGCTTTTATCGGAGATGTTGTTGAAGCTCCGGCATATAAAGGAGCAAAACCGAGTTTTCTAATAGAAGATAAATTTGAGGATAGAGAATGGATTAGTGAATTACTAAGAATAACAGCGAAAGAACTACCAGAACCTAAACCAAAAAAGAAGAAGAAAACAAAAGGGGCGGAATATGTTTAATTTTAATGGTAGAACCCCGATAGAATTAGGTGTGACAAATGGGAAGCTAAAAAGTTCACCGGATACACCTAATTGTGTAAACAGCATGGATACAAATAAAAAATATTATATTAAGCCCCTTAACGCAAAAATTACGGTTCTTAAAAAGTTATTAGGAACAATGAAAAATGTTGAAATAATAAGCGCATCCGAAAAATATCTATATGCAACCTTTAAGAGTAAGTTTTGGGGATTTATTGATGATGTCGAATTTTATGCGAATAAAAGCCCCAGCGTCCTTCAAGTACGTTCAGCTTCACGAATAGGCTATAGTGATCTTGGCGCGAATCGTTCTAGAATAGAGTATATTAGAAAAGAACTAAAACCGGATGTAATTAATGAAAACTAGTTATTAATGTGAAGTAAAATAAAAGGAGTTGAATAGAGGATGAAAAGAGTGAACAAAAAGTGGATTTTATTAGCTTTGTTAGTTGTAAGCATTTCTTTTGGGGCTAAGGTAAAAGTCGGCGATGTTTATATGCGAACGGATGGTATGAGCAAAATTGTAGAACATGCGGGTCGGCATACGACCCTTAAATTAAATTCAGGCGATTTAGTTAAAGTAGAAAAAACATCCTGGTTTAGTAATAAAGTAACGCTTAGGGTTGTAAGCTCAAAGGCCAAAACACTTAGTGGTAGTCGCGTTATGGGGATGACGTTTACTGATCGGCTGGATATTAATGCTGTTGGTTGGAAGGTATTCAAAGCTAAGGCTGGGAGTACTTCCAATAATAAAAAGACTGCTATTCTTTTAAAAAAGGCTAGCAAAAAATTTCTTAAAAAGAACGCAAAAAAAGCAGGTGTTATTTCCACAAAAAGTGGTTTGCAGTACAAAATTATTGTCAAGGGAACAGGTGCAACACCACAGAAGAGTGATTTCGTGAATTTTCATATTTTAGGCACATTAATTGATGGAACCGAAATTATGAATTCATATAAGCAGGGAAAACCAGGAAAAGTTGAGCTTTCATCACCAACTAACCTTATGGGCGTAATCAACGCTCTCCAGATAATGCCGGTTGGATCGAAATGGAAACTATTTATTCCACCAGATTTAGCCTTTGGTGATAAAGAAATAGGACCAATTAGAGCGCATTCCGTATTAATTGTTGAATTGGAGTTATTGAGTATAGATTAATCGGGAGTACTAATTTAGTAGAAGGCCGTAACGTAATCCTTTGTCGCAGACAGTGAAAGAACTGATGCTAAAGAAATTTAATATTTCGTCTATCTCAATTAAGCCAGCAAGAAAAATATCGGCCCGTTTTTCAGCAAGTTTATAATTCTTTTGAATCTCGATTGCAGTTAGAGCCTGAATCCGTTGAATACTATGAATTAATAAATCTTTGTTTAACATAGTGCCATGGACAATCTCGCTATCATATTCTGATAATTTATGTTGTAGCATCCCCAGTGTAGTAGCTGTTCCCCCCAGAATTATCAATTGTTTCGGTTGCGTATCTGCTATGGCAGGGAGTGATGAGTATAGCCTGTTCTTGAGGAATTGCCGGTAAGTACTAATGTTGGTGAATATCGGTGGAGAGGTTTTAAGAAATTGTTCGTTGAGTCGGACAATTCCAATATCTAAACTCTGGTAAGTTTCTGAATTATTATAATGATGAATAAACTCGACACTTCCACCACCCTGATCAATAAACACTGAGTTATCAGCGATCCTGGGCAGATAATGATTCACCGATTTTGAGATAATCCTCGCTTCTTCCTCACCGCTAATAATCGTCATTTCAAGACCAGTTGATTTAACCATCTGGTTAAACTCTTCCGAATTGTTTGCATCTCGTAGTGCAGATGTTGCGGCGAAATTAATAGAGCTTACTGGATATTTTGAGATAATTTCTTGAATTTCAATAAAATGCTGATGTGTCCGTTCCATCACGTCAGCACTAAGTTTACCCGTTTTATGTAGCGATTCCCCAACGCGACACATATAGCTGGTATCAGAAAGAATTGTGATTGGATTTGTAAGAGTATCCGCAATAATAAGCCGTAATGAATTGGTCCCTAAATCGATAGCTGCTTTAATTGTCATAGTCGATAGAATTATAGCCCAGTATCATGAAAAAATCATCGCTAGATTGCGGATATATTCTAAACACAGAATTTATTTGTATCTTATTAAAATAAAAATTGTGCTATACTTCGTCTGGTTCATCCCCGAATAAATAAGGAAATACTTGTTGTAATGATATCAAAAAGTGGTCTCAAATCTGTATCACAATCTGTTTTAATTGGAGTTTCAGTTGGTTATGCCGCAATTGCTTTCCGTTGGTTAATCGATCTATTTCATCACATATCATTTATTTATATCTACAATGTCTTAATTGACTACATTGGAAAATACGCGATTGTTGCGATTCCTGCGATTGGTGGATTAATAATTGGCCCACTTATTTATAATTTTGCAAAAGAAACCAAGGGCCATGGTGTTCCCGAGGTCCTAGATGCCGTACATCAGAACGGTGGGAAAATAAGACCCCGGATTGTATTTTTTAAAGCATTATTGTCAGCTCTTACCATCGGTTTTGGCGGTTCAGTTGGAAGAGAGGGTCCCATTGTTCAAATCGGATCAGCCATTGGATCATCGGTTGGTCAGTTTTTTAAAATATCACGAAAAGAGATGAAAAATTTGGTAGCATGTGGCGCCGCCGCAGGAATAGCGGCCACCTTTAATGCGCCGATCGCGGGTGTTTTCTTTGCACTAGAAGTAATACTCAGACAATTTAATTCATGGGCATTTAGCTCAATCGTGATAGCGTCTGTTAGTGCATCTGTTGTATCACGAATATACTTAGGTAATTTCCCTGCTTTTTTAATCCCAGAATATTTTATACATAATTATGTCGAACTGTTTTACTATATAATTCTTGGGGTTGCTTGTGCAATCGTTGCATTGATTTACACGAAATCAATTTATTTTTTCGAAGATTTATTTGATGCTATCAAAGTTATTCCAGAATGGTTAAAACCGATGATTGGTGGACTTATTCTTGGTTCGATCGCACTATTTCTTCCTCAAATATTAGGTGTTGGATATGAGTCTATTGAGAAAGCATTAATGGACGAATTCCCACTCATTATTTTATTTCTATTACTCTTTTTTAAGATAATTGCCACATCCATAACGATTGGTGCAGGTGGTTCAGGCGGGGTTTTTGCACCTGCACTTTTTGTCGGAGCAATGTTTGGTGGCCTAATGGGAAAAATATTTCAAATGCTAACACCAGGTTTAGTTATTAACCCAGCAGCCTATGCAGTAGTTGGTATGGGGGCCTTGTTTGCAGGTACAGCACAGGCACCAATTTCTGCGGTTATCATCCTATTTGAAATGACGAATAACTATAAATTGATCCTCCCCTTAATGCTAGCGGTGGGGCTCAGTACGATTATTTATAATTATTTCTCAAAATCAAATATCTATACACTTAAATTACTTAGAAGGGGTGTGGATATAGATAAGTTAGTACTGCCGGATATCTTTAGTACACTGACAGTAGAGAAGGCAATGACGACCGAGGTTATTAGTGTTTATCCAACAACCAGTATAAGAGAAGTTCTAAAATTAATTGGCAAAACTAAGCATAAGGGCTTCCCCGTTTTGTCTGAGGCGGGTGACTTGGTTGGAATGATTACCTCGACTGATATTGATTGTGCCCTTGATAACGGGAAGCGAAAATCAGAATTAATTGCGACGATATTTACAAAAGATATTTCCTTTTGTTATTTAGATGAGAACCTGAATACTGCTTTAAAAAAACTAGGGCAAAAGAATATCGGCAGAATGCCTGTTGTTGATGCTAATAACGAGAAACTACTGCTAGGACTAATTAGTCGCAAGAACATCATAAAAGCCTATAATAACGAAATCCACGGCACTTGTAACATCTGTAACCCTGACTAGTTAAGATTGATAGAAATAGTTAAAGTATCAATATCCGAATATGTAGTGATAACGAGACCCCTTTTTTAACTGAAGATTTAGACCGTAATCTGGAGAATAAGGATAATTTATTTAAATAATAACTACTAAAAGAATCGAAAATATAAATAAATAGTAGAAATCACGAGAGACATTATCATTAATGGAAATCCTATTTTCAAAAAGTCCCAAAAACTAATATGGATATTATTTTTCTTTGCGATACCAATTACGATGATATTAGCAGCAGCACCAACTAGTGATCCATTCCCACCAAAACATGCCCCTAGGGAAAGTGCCCACCACAGTACCTGGCTCTTTATCTGAGCGACTTCCATCATAGAATTAATAATTGGAACAAATACTGTTGTTAGTGGGATATTATCGAGAAATGCGGAAGCAATAGCAGAAACCCATAATGTAGTGACCATTGAGCCCAATAAACTACCTTGAGTGAGAGACGAAATATATGTCGCAACAGATGCCAAAATATGCTCATGTTCTAAAACCCCAACCAGAATAAATATACCAACTAGAAAAAAAAGTGACACGTAGTCAACTTCCTTAAACACTTCTTCAGGTTTTACCTTTGTTACCAGTAACAACACAAATGCACTCATCAGTGCTATCGATGCTGGATCTAAGCCGTGTAGACTATGGGTCATGAAAAGGATTATTGTTATGATAAAAACAGTCAGTGATCTTTTTAAAAAAACCATATCTTTAACAATTTTTGATTCGTCAAATTGAGCTAGTATTTCTTTTACATTACTATTAATTTTCAAGCTTTTCCTAAAGAGAAAATAGATAATGGCAATATAAAAAATCAATACAAGCACTACTGGTATAAAATTGTGATTAATAAAACTTAAAAAACTTAAATGAGCAGCGCTACCAATAATAATATTAGGTGGATCTCCAATTAAGGTCATTGTTCCGCCGATATTTGAAGCAAATATTTCCATCAATATATATGGCATCGGGTTCATCTTTGCCACAGCAGCTAATGCAATAGTAATTGGAACAATAATAAATACTGTCGTGACATTATCTAAAATTGCAGATAAGAATGCAGTCGTTACCGCGAGTATTACTAATAGCTTAAATGAATTTCCTTTGGATAGTTTAATTAAATGTATGGCTAGAAATTCAAAGATACCAGTCCGTTTAATAATATCAACTAAAATCATCATTCCTAACAATAAGCCAATGGTATTAAAGTCGATGAAATGAATGGCTTCTTTTTGATCGATTACACGTAACAACATATATGTTGCAGCACCTAGCATGGCAACAATGCTTCGATTTACTTTTTCTGAAACGATAAGGGAGTAGAAAAAAAAGAATAATGCTAGGATAAAAAAGTTATGACCGATCATTATTCCTCTTTTTTATCACAAGCAAAATAACACATTAGATGCTTAATATCGACAAAGCCTTTTAAATGATTTTTGTAATCCACTACATAAATAGTTTTATCGGAATGTTTTAAAAAATCGGATGTAATTTCTGTAATTGACCCATCTTCATAAACCGTCACGATGTTTTTACCCATTATATTTTCTACTTTTTCGTTACGCATTTCTTTTATGCTAGTTTCAAATTGATTATTATCTGGTAAAAAAAGTGGGTTTTGTAAAGTTTTGAAATATTCTGGAATGCATTTATCAACTAACATTCTAACAGTGATACAGCCTATAAGATGGAAATCATTGTCAATGACTGGTAAAGATCTTTTTTCACTATGGTTGAACATCCCGATAACATAGTTAATAGGCGTATCAGCATAAACGGCACTTAAATCCTTAATCATTATGTCGCGCACTCTCATTTATGTGCCCACCTCTTCTAATTGGATTGAATCTATTTTTTCATCTAGCTTATCTTTGTTAAAAATTAATTTTCTAATGGAGTTCAGGTTAACTATTATCGAAGATGCAATGTTTTTGTACATATCTTCTCTAGATTCTTGTTTTTTAAGCGATTCAGTAAAGCTTGCGATTAGCTGATCATACATGCCTAACACGTGACAATGCTCAATCTCTTTGAATGAAACCTTGTAAGTATAGTCGCGTTCAATAAAATAAATTTCCTTATCAAACATAGCCGGCAAAACAACGATCTCGATGTTTTTATTGGCTGAAATAATCTTATTGCCTAATTCAAGAACAGCTTCTTGGCTGTTAATGCTTTTCCCATAATAATTAGTAATGTAGTCCAATTCTGGGATCACATATTTCGGGCCAGCTTTTAGTGCCATTTCAAAAGCTTGTCCAGATGTATATAAGAGAACTTGGATATTGGCTTGATGAGCTTTCTCTATTAGATCGTGATAAATTGAGGCATCTACTCCAACTGGGATAGAGCCGCAAAGCACCATGAAACTAGTTTTGCTAAGCAAGGATTCATAATGCTTTACAAAATGATTAACATCTTCCCGTTTTATTAACATCCCTGGGACTATTAATTCCGTGAGAGAGTTCTCTTTATTATCAAAAATAGAAGTATTTCGCCTTGTTTCCACGGCTGAATAAACAAAACTAGTTGTCACTTTATTTTCTCTAAGTTTATCCTCAAATAACTGACCGTTATAACCCCCAATAATTGATAATAAACAGGTATCAATCCCATTTTTCTGCAAACAGATAGCCGATCCGACACCTTTCCCTCCCGCATGAACAACAAGCGGGTCACGGTAACCATCAAAGTATTCGACTTTATTTAGATAATCGATTCTGTTTCTAGTTTTGGCATTAAATTTATTTAGATAATAAATTTCATCTATTGCTGGATTCAAAGTTACAAATGTAATCATTACTTATTCCTTTTATTCTCAGCGACTGATTGCAAGTTCGCTGCATTTCTTTTTTCTAATTGTCGTTTTCTATGGTCTTTGTAATATAATAGCGTGCATACGATTGGTAGTCCAAACAATATAATCTGCATAAAGATAATAACGACTAATTTATACTTTGTTAAGAGTGCTTCCATTTAAATTCCTATTTGAAAATTCTGTAATACTTACTGCTGGGATATCCCGTATTGAAAAGATTCTATTTCTTATAAGTGGTTCATTAACATGAAACTAATTACTAGTCCATAAAGTGCAACTGCTTCAACGAACGCGATAAGAATAAGAGCGGAAGCTCTTAGGTTGTTTGCTGCTTCTGGTTGTCTGGCGATTGCTTCTACTGTTTTACTACCAATCATACCAATCGCAATTGCTGCGCCGATCCCAGGCAATCCTATTGCTAAAGCTGGTCCAATTAGGTTCATATATTAATCCTCCGTTGAAAATGACCAATCAAGTATTATTCTCAAATATCAACAAGAATAGTGATTTCCAGAATAATATAGATAAATAATAACAAATATAAAATTAAGGGATGATGAGTATATTATGAAGGAATCTTAATCTTTGTTTATATGGGAAGGATAACGTTGAATGAACTGCCCTGGTCAGGGATACTATTAACATAAATTTGACCATTATGAGCATTAATAATCATTTTTGAAATACTTAAACCAAGACCGGAACCACCATATTTACGAGATCTCGCTTTATCAACTCGATAAAATCGATCAAATATCTTTTCTTGTTCTTCTTCCGGAATACCAATTCCTGTATCGATAACCACTACTTTATAAGCATTTTGCTCTTTCATTAATTCAAGCTTAATTGTTCCTTCTGCGTGGGTATATTTAATTGCATTTTCTATCAGATTTGAAAAAAGCTCCTGTAATTTAAATCGATCCCCTAAAAAAACAGCATCAGTTTCTGCTGAACTAAAAGATAGATGTATGTTTTCACTCTCTGCCAATGCACGATAAAACTCAATGATGTTATTAAAAAATCCAACCATGTCTATATTTTCTTTATTTAATCCATATTTTTTACTATCGGATCTTGTTAATGTAAGCAATTGTTTTATAATCTGTGATAGTCGATCCATTTCTTCTAGCATACTTCCTAAAACAGACTGATACTCCTCAGGACTTCGTTCTTTTTCTAGTATTATTTCTGCTTCACCCTTTATTGCCGTAATCGGTAGCCTAAGCTCATGTGATGCATCCGCTGTAAACCTAATAATTTCTTCATATGAGTTGTGTAACTTCTTAAATGTTTCATTAAACGTAATCGCTAATTCATCTAGTTCATCACCTGTCCCTATAACGGGCAATGTGATGCTTTGATTTGTCATGGAAATATTTCTTGCAGTTTTAGTTAATTTAGCAACGGGAGCTAATACCCATTTTGTTAAGAAATATCCAGTAACTAAAGCCAATAATAAAATAAAGGGAAAACTTAATACTATAATTTCTAAAAATATTTCAGTTGCTTGATTATGACCCTGTCTATTTATTTCAAATTGCAAGTAATATGTGTCAGAACCAGTAGTGATGCGATGTACACCATATAGCGTTTTCTTTTTATATAAAAGATGATTAACCATATCAATTGTCTCATGCTCTAGCATTATTTGGTAAATCATTTGAATCGAGATTGTATTAAACAGAAAGCTAGTTGAATGTCCTAATAATTCTCCACTAACACTATAGAGAGCATATTTTATTTGATGAGGGCCTTTTGCAAATACTTCTTGCTTAGTAAACAAATCAATAATTTCATTTTTTGAGTATGATTTGTTATGAATTAACTGTGCAACTGATTGAAGCTCATTTCCAAGGTACTCTTTTGATATGTCTATTAATCTATGATTCATATAGGAGTAGAAAAAAAAGGAAACTAACAAAATAGTGGCAAGTATTATATATGCATTTATTATAATTAATTTTGTTCGGATACTTTTCAGAAAAGAGAATGCTTTCTGTTTATTATTTGATAACATATCCAACCCCACGGATGGTATGTATGAGATCTTTTGTCCCGACTAAATTGATTTTTTTCCTTAAATTATTAACATGAACATCAATAACATTGGTCATCGGATCAAAATGATAATCCCATACATTCTCTGAAAGCATAACCCGTGTAACAACTTCCCCCTTATGCTCGAGCATATATTGTAATAGTAAAAATTCTTTGGGTGTTGTATCGATTAATCCTCCATTTCTTTTAATTGTTCTCGATTTTGTATCTAAGACTAAATCTTGACATTGTAACGCCGTGCTAAAACTGGTTTTCCCCCGTCGAATCAAGGCTCGTACTCTAGCTAATAACTCAGAAAAAGCAAAGGGCTTTGCTAAATAATCATCGCCACCGGTATCAAATCCTTTTAATCGATCTGCAATTGTGTCTTTTGCAGTTAGGAAAATTACAGGGATTTCATTGTCTTCATTTCTTATTTTTTGGAGGATATCGATCCCATTTAAAGTGGGGAGCATTATATCTAATATAATACAGTCGTAGCTGTTGTTTAATGCGAGATATAATCCTTCTTCACCATCAGATGCAACATCAACACAAAAGCCATGTTCGTTGAATCCCTTTTCGATAAAACTAAGGATCTTATTATCATCTTCGACTATCAAAATTTTCATAATATATCCACAAATACACCATTTTTAAATTTACACTATTTAGATGAAATATATTATACCGCTTCTTCATTGTAAATTCTAACCAAAATATGAAAAGAATGATTGGTCGTAAGGTTGTTATTCATAATTTAATGATGAAAAATAAAATAATATCTGGTTTCGATTGCCGGTCCTAGCTTTTGTCTTAGTATAACTAAGTGCTTAGCTAGCAATAAGTCATATTTAACAAAAAGAGTAGCTAAAAATCCTGTCTAATAATTAGTAATTATTTGGGTTATAATAAAAAAAGAAACGTTAAAGATTGTTATCGATCGGAAATTACTTATGGATGGGAAAAATAGAGCAAATATAAAACATGGGGCAAACGTTCAGATTGTTTTGAAACAGGATCAGCGTAGTGGAAAATTAACAGATGGGATCGTTCAAGATATTCTGACCAAATCGTCAACACACCCCCATGGAATAAAAGTTAGATTATCGAATGGGAACGTCGGAAGAGTTCAGAAAATATGTCAATAACACTATTTTTAGATGGGGATGCATTTCCAAATATCTTAAAACCAATATTGTTTCGTGCAATAGAGCGAAACAATCTGCAGACAGTTGTGGTCTCCAATAAGAAAATTGACATTGGTAAGTCAGCCAATGTCCAGTACATCGTCGTTGATCTGGGTGCGGATGAGGCGGACAATTGGATCGTTGAGAATGTTGACGAAGGCGACCTTGTGATCACTGCCGATATCCCCTTAGCAGATCGAGTAATAGCCAAAAACGCCTATGCAATCGACCAGCGAGGAGAGCTTTTCGATGAAGACAATATTAAACAATATCTTGCCATGCGGAATCTAATGCAAGAAATCCGTGATAATGGTGGCGATACGAAGGGGCCAGCGGCATTTGCAAAAAAAGATGCCCATGGCTTTGCTAATCAATTAAACAAAATATTAGTAATGATTGAAAAAACTAGGGAAAAAATAAAAGGAGGGAAATAGTATGGGAAAAGAGAAACCTGGACGAGCAGAAAAGAAAAAACCGCTAATGACAGCAAAAGAAAAGAAACAAGCAAAATTAGCAAAAAAGAATAAATAAGAAATACTACGAAATATAGCGCTAAAGCTTCTATTTTTGCAATTATAGCGCCAAATGTGTGGTTAACGAGCGAATAGGATAAATAAAAAAAATCTAGAGCTAGTACAATCGGCCTTATCCGTGCTAGAATCGAAACTGAATCACATAATAAGGAGAAGTAACATGGCAACAGGAAAAGTAAAATGGTTTAACGGAACAAAAGGATTTGGATTTATTACTCCAGATGACGGCGGAAAAGATCTTTTCGTTCACCAAACAGAAATTCAAGGTGAAGGATTTAGAAACTTAAACGACGGAGACGCTGTAGAGTATGAAGTAGGCGAAGGACAAAAAGGACCTTGCGCTAACAAAGTACAAGTTATCTAATTTCGTAAGAAATTTTTTAAATCGTAATATAATAATCCCTGGTGATCACAATGAGTGAGAGTCAGGGATTATTATATTGTTTAGACTAATCTAATTTAGCCGATAAGATGTTTTTAAATATAAATGTGCCGGGTTTGGATTCATTTCCAGGTTTTAATTCCGGTGCATATGCACGTAAACCAAAGAATTTTGGGTGCCCATCAGGTTCGATCTCCCCTATGTAAAAGGGCTTAATTGTTGTTTTAATAGTTAGCCCTTGTTTATTTTTATAAGTTATTGTAATTTCTCGATTTTCACTTAAAGCTCTTTGTAAGGTATTGGCTATTCGTGTGTTTGGGAGCCCAATTGGATCGACAAAATCAAACATATTAATCGTGACTTCTTTAGGAAGCTCATGTTTATTATTGGGCATAAGGTGGACCCTGACGGCTGGATAAATCGCACCGTAAGGATTGTTTCCTTCTGTGATGTATTTTGGTTTTATCATAATCGATTGTGGGCCCTGTTCGCCTCCGACGTAAGCAATTTGTAGCCATGCAATATTTGCAATAGCTTTGGTAATGCTGTCATAGATCGCCTTCCCAATATTGGGTCCAATGAAATCTTCTAATGAGTGCTTTTGCCAGAATAAAAACGCTAATACTCGCTGACTTACCTTAATGTCTTTGTATTGTATCGGGCGGCTTAGAGATAAGCCCTCCAGGGTTCGACAGCGACTAAGTGCGACATAAAGTTGTCCACTCGCAAAGAATTTGCCACTCAAATCGATATGTACCCGATCAAAGGATTTCCCCTGTGCTTTATGGACAGTCATCGCATAGGCAAGTTTCATCGGGAACTGTGAGTATGTACCACTGATTATTTTTTCATTTTGCTTGAGCTGCATATTGAACTCATCTTTGTATTGATACCATGTATTTTTCCCAACATTTACGATGTCTCCTGATTCAAGTTTTACCTGAATAGTTTGAACTACCCCTGTTGAGTTTTGTTGGAGAGACAGTATTTTCCCAATAGAACCATTGACCCACTGTTTATTAGAATCGTTATTTGTCATCATTATTTTGGCACCTGGTTTTAATTGAAGATTACTGGGTGCAGGGAGATGCTCCTTCATTCCAATTTTGTCACTAGAGGATGCGATGATTGTGGTCGGGATTCCAGGTAGTTCGTTTAATTTCCTGCTATTTATTTTGTTGGCTTTCTTATTGTTTGTGGTAATAAATATAGTTTTATCAAGGTCAACATTATTGTTAGATTGAAAGATAAATCCATTATTTAGATCGTCAATTTCTTTTGGATCTTGAGAAATTCTGCGTTCTCGAATGATGTTAAGTTTAGTTATAAGGTCTTTATTTTCCTGCCGCCGGACAGTGGATAGTTCGATGTTTCGCAGTTTGATTTTTTCTTGCAAAACATGTGAATCGAAAAAATGTGGTGATTGATATCCTTTTTGCGCAAACGCTTGTTTGCGTGACCGGTTAACAACAGGTCCTAGTTGAGTACTATCACCAAAGAATATCATCTGCACACCACCAAATGGACGATCATCATCTCGAATTGCGCGAAGGAATTCATCTATTTGATCTAAAAAATCTGCCCGTATCATCGATATTTCATCGATTAGTATTGTATGTATATCCTGGAACTTATGATGTTGATTTTTCCAGTATGTTTTGCCAACAGCTTCGTGAACGCTATCACCAGGTTGGAAATTGAAAAAGGAATGAACCGTACTGCTTTTATCTAAATCCCACGCAGATGTACCCGTTGAGGAAAGAACGACATGCTCTTTGCGTGTATTGTTCTTCCAATATTTAAGCAAAGATGATTTTCCTGTACCTGCTTTCCCCGTGATATACATGCAGGGATCATTCCCCTCCATTGTCCGTATTGCTTGGATAAACTCTGAGTCGGCAATAAGCCCATCATCGGAGGGATTTCCCCAGTGAGGAGGTAGTTGTATCGCAATCGTTTTATGTAATAGTCTCATCGATAATAATATGCCCAAAAAGGAGTATTCGAAACCTTTTAGCAAAAGTCCTGTTGGCAGTAAGGCGTGTTCTTCGTATAATATTGGAAAACAATAGGAGCGACGTATTCATGATCATATATATTATTCCCATTATTAGTGCCTTGATTGGATGGTTTACAAACTTTATAGCAGTAAAGATGCTATTTCATCCAAGGAGAGAAATCCATTTTTTATTTTTTAAGATACAAGGCCTAATCCCATCAAGAAAAGCGGATTTAGCTTCGAAAATTGGGGAGATTGTAAATAAAGAAATAATTTCTCATGAAAAGATTATAGAAGCCATTAATGACATTGATGAGCAAGGGAAAATAAAAATATTACTTGGGCAGAAGATTGATCATTTTATTCAGCATAAATTATTAGCAATGAACCCAATGTTTGCAATGTTTTTGCAAGGATCAGTCGCGGATGCAATAAAGGAATCATTGATTAACGAGTTTATGGAGATGATGCCGGAGTTAATCGAACAGTTGACCAGTGATTTAGGAAACAAAATTGATTTTAAGGAAATAGTGAAAGAAAAGATCAATCAATTTGATATAGATAAGTTTGAAGAGATTGTGTTTAAAATTGCGGACAAGGAACTGAAACATATCGAACTGTATGGTGCAATACTTGGCTTCGTGATTGGCTTAGTTCAAGTTGTGCTTGTAAAACTGTTCCTATAAGTATTATTCGACAAAGAAACAGTTTAACATTATATTTACTTAAGTAATGAATAATATTCTGTTAAGAACTAACGACCCCGAATCAGATGGTGATACGATATATGAAGATTTAGAGATACATTTTGTAAAATCGTATTACAAATATCAAAATAATATAAAAATTATTGATAGTGGACAGGAAATTTTCCCAGGGGATGTTGGATTCCCGGAAGATTTACTCAAAAAATACCAGTATTGGACTAATGCAGACGCCTCTGATTTTAGTAGATTACCAGTATTTATTGAAAATAATCCAGATATACCATTGCTGTTTATGCAAGGGGACACGACCTATCACTTAACTTGGACGGCATCGATAGAACAAGATACAACAATAAATGTTGCCATCGAGAATTCGAGGATAAGTTTTAATCAGCAAACTAAGAAGAAGAATGCCAAGTTGCTGATAATCATAGATGACTATCAGATTGATATAGATAATTTATTAATTGCACCTGCAGGGTATTCATCCACGGACCTTTTATTTCAACGGCTTTTTTCTTCTAATCGTCACTATTTTGATATGGAAGTCGATACCTACAAGAATAAAGCGCTTACATTTAAAGCCGATGTAAGTATAGAATTGCTAAATGAATTTAGATTTCGATCAGACAGTATTGTGTATAAGCCAAAGATTATCCAGGCTCAGTACCAAGTTATTCTTAATCTAGATATTGAGAACCGTTCCGCTAAAATAGAGCCAATGTGTATGGCTAGTAGTGATGAGATTCCCCTTTTTTCATTGATAACAAATATGCAGACCCATATTAGCAACGCCCCACAACCGATTCGAACAAAAAAAAGACAAAAAGCAATTCAAGATGGGTTATATCAACTTATATGCTCAGATACTATTAAATCAAAAAATAAAGTGTTGAAAGAAACCTTATATAATTTGGATAACAGAAAGAAAAAACCACGGGGCTATGTTAAACAGGTCCTGGCGGATTTTTCGGATAATATTTGTCAGAATTATATCCAATTTAGAGTAATGAATAATCAGATTGAAATTCTTTTATTAGATTATAGTCAGTATTTGCTGTCTTATCTTATCCCATTAAGATTGTTTGGTGCTAACATTTTTGACTCGCCAAAGAGTGTTGAATTGTCGCTGAAGCAGTTCCTTCCAAAGTTACAGGAATTATCGAGTCTATATATAGAAAATAATATAGACTTTTTGTTTAAGAACAAAAGAGTTGAAAAGCAATCACTCGATGTATCAATCGATGCATCTAAAGAGGGTGCATCTAAAACAGAAGTAGTCGATTGGTTTTCCCTTTCAACCGATGTTATGTGCCACAATCGACGCATATCAGATGATGACTGGAAATCGATTGTCAGCAATGGGGGTATTTATACACAGGGTGAGGAAATCATGTTTATTGATGATCAGTCGATTGATAAACTAAGAGCGTTAATCGATATTTGTCCGAAGAAAAAGAGTGATAATATTATTAAAATACCCAGATTACAGATATTCGATTGGCTATCGTTAAAGAAATTAGGAATAAACGTTAAGTTATCGGATAGGGATAATCAGCTTATAGAAAGTCTAAGTAATTTAGAGGCACTAAAGAAGAAGCCTCTCCCGAAACACTTCATCGGGAAATTGAGAAAATATCAAGAGGATGGAGTGGCATGGTTAGGCTTTCTTTATGAACATCGATTTGGGGCATGCTTGGCAGATGATATGGGACTCGGGAAAACCGTGCAAGCGATTGTATTTATCGGACAATTAAAAGAACACCTACTGGATGTCCCATACAAAAATAAAACTACGACTCACTTAATTGTAGTCCCGCCGAGTTTAATATTTAATTGGCATCATGAGTTTGAAAAATTTTATCCAAATGTGACGGTCATCGAATATATCGGAGCCAATCGAGCATTCCCATCAAAACTCCCCGATATTATATTAACAACTTACGATATTGTAAGGCGTGATATCGAAATGCTTAAAGAAATAACCTTTGATGTCATAATATTCGATGAAGCTCAGTTTATAAAAAATATTGTGGCAAAGCGAACAGCAGCTATTAGGCAACTGAAAGCTAATTTTAAATTGGGGCTAACAGGAACTCCTGTTGAGAATCATCTTGGAGAGTACTTTTCAATAATGGACCTAGCCTTACCCGGTATTTTTGGCAAGTACCAGAATTTCATGAGAGATAATAGAAAGTCCAATATCCGCCATTATTTGAAACGATCGGTTCCGTTTATGCTGAGACGTACGAAAGATAAAATACTAAAAGACCTTCCGCCAAAAATGGAATCAGATGTGTATTTGCATCTGACCGACCATCAGAAATCACTGTATACTCGGATGGTCGCCGAAGTACGAGGCCAGGTTGCAGAAGCGTTTGAGTACAAGACAGTTTCTCAGGCCGGCATTGTCGCGCTGACGGCTCTTTTAAGACTCCGGCAAATATGTATTTCCCCAAGTTTAGTAGATCGGACGGATGACGCACCATCTCCCAAAATAGATTATTTAATGACGAAACTAATTGAGTTAGGTGAAGAAGGCCATGCCGCATTAATCTTTTCTCAGTTTACGAGAACCCTAGATATTATAGAAGATCAGTTAACAAAGGCTAATATTAACTATATTAGGATGGATGGGAAGACACCGACAGCGAAACGAAAGAACATTGTCGCGTCATTTCAAAAAAAAGATGGGCCACCTTTTTTTCTTATCAGCTTGAAGACTGGAGGGGTAGGGCTAAATCTTACACGTGCCAGCTATGTTTTTCATGTCGATCCTTGGTGGAATCCGGCAGTTGAGAATCAGGCAACAGATAGAACCCATAGAATCGGCCAGAAAAAAAAGGTACAGGTGTTTAGATTATTGATGCATGACACGGTTGAAGAAAAAATGATGGTATTAAAGAACAAGAAAGCACAACTCTACGAAACAATCATGCTAGGCACAAAGAAATCAGGCACATCTTTGTTATCAAAAGATGAGTTCAATTATTTATTAACAAGCTGACCCCCTTTTCTAAAATTAATCTGATATACTGTAATAAGATACAGTTACATCGAGGAGGATGACGACTCATGAAAGACAAAAAACTAAAAAAATTACAGAAGAAACTAAAACACGATTTCAAAAATAATTGGGAGCTTGCGACCGTTAATCGCAAAAAGGTGGAAAAGTTTTCAAAAAAGTATATGACCTTTATATCTGAAAATAAAACCGAAAGAGAAACGACAAAATATGTTAAACAGCTCTTAGATAAAAAAGGATTTAAAGAAAACAAAGGCAAAAACTTTTATATGCTTAATAAAGGTAAAAATATTGCCATTGTTAGAATTGGGAAAAAGGATTTGAGTAAAGGCATAAAGATAATTGTCTCTCACATGGATACGCCTCATATTGATTTGAAGCAGAATCCATTATACGAAGATACTCACATGGCTTTTATGAAGACGCATTATTATGGTGGAATCAAAAAATATCAGTGGGTCACGCGTCCCCTTGCCTTACATGGTGTTGTTATTCTAAAAAGTGGCAAAGAAATAACGTTTAAAATCGGTGAAAAAGAATCGGACCCTGTTTTTTACATCGCTGATTTGTTGCCACACTTAGCAAGGAAAGCTCAAGGAACAAAGAAGATTGGTGATGCGATAAGTGGAGAAAAACTGAATATATTGGTTGGAAGTATCCCATATGAAACAAGTAAACCGATCAAGGATAAAATAAAGTTTAATGTGCTCGCGATATTAAATAAAGAATACGGGATTGTAGAAGAAGATTTTTTAAGTGCGGAGTTACAGCTTGTACCGGCAGAGAATGCGCGTGAGATTGGATTCGATCGATCATTGATTGGTGCTTATGGGCACGATGACCGAATTTGCTCCTATGCAGCAATGGAGGCGCTACTTAAAGTTGAAGACCCGGAAGATACAATCGTTACATTACTAGTGGATAAAGAAGAAATCGGTTCCGATGGGAATACGGGTGCCAAAAGTTACTTCATAAAGCAAGTGGTCAAACAGATTTTTCTAAACAAAGAGGGTAAAGCCGATATGGTTAAGATGGAAGATTGTTTGTTTAACTCTAAGGCGATATCAGGTGATGTAAATGGTGCAATTAATCCAGATTGGAAAGAGGTTCATGAAAAGATGAATGCAGCAAGAGTCGGGTTTGGTGTCTGTATTACTAAATTTACCGGTTCTGGCGGAAAATATTCTGCATCCGATGCAAATGCAGAGTTTGTGGCTAAGATTCAAAAAGTATTTAACAAAAACAACGTAGGATGGCAAATAGGCGAGCTTGGAAAAGTGGATGAAGGCGGCGGCGGTACTATCGCTAAATTTATTGCTAGCTATGGCATGGATGTTATAGATATGGGAACGGCATTACTCTCGATGCATGCGCCAATGGAATGTGCGTCAAAAGTCGATCTTTTTATGACATATAAAGCCTATAAAGTATTTTTTGATAAATTCTAAAAATGGGATAAAGCGTAATTAGCTGTTAAGAGCGTTATTTAAATTATTGTAAAAATTAGAGTCTGTTTTTTCTGTGGATTCATCAAATAAATAATGTTCATTTTCCATATGTTCAAAAGAATTTTGTTGAGTGGTATCTTCAAGTGAATGTTTGTGTGAAAAAATATTGTTTTCTAGATATTGATGATTCATAAAATTCTCCTCATGTTTATATTATTCTTATACCCTCTTGAAATTAGAATAAACATTGGAAATTTCTAGTGTTTTTAGCAATCACGACATTTACGAATTAGCTATATAGGTATACTATATTTTAGTAGATGCTAAAAGTTTCTATTTTGGCTGGTATTGATAGCAAATGCTAGCGGAGTAGCATGAGTACGTTAGATAAAAAATGCAAGTTATAATAAACCATTTGATCGAAGTTATAGGCTATTTCAAAAATCATATAAATGATTTACTATTATTTACACCCCTTTTATTATTAATAATTCCAATTATAAGTAAATTTAGTATCGTCCCAACGAAAATCCAGGCCCTTTTGGAGCTGATTTATGAATTTCTAGAAGAGCAGATTAAGAGTATGTTTAAAGATAAAAAAGATTATAAAGCGTGGATGCCATTTTTTCTAACAATCTTTTTTTATATTTTAATACTAAACCTTGTGGGACTAATTCCAGGGATCCATTCTTTTACAGGAGAGCTTAGCTTCACTGCAACCCTGGCTATTCTTGTTATACTTGTGAGTATTGGTGCAGGAATAAAACGAAATGGAGTTGTTAAGTATTTTGTAAATCTCACACCAAGTGGAATATCTCCAGTGATTAGAGTATTAATGTTCCCGCTAGAGATTACGTCTCTTCTTGCGAAGCCATTTTCATTGTCACTCCGTTTATATGCCAATATGTTTGCTGGGCATACCGTTATAAAAATATTACTATCATTAACTGAAATATTTCAGTCAAAATTGATATTGCCTTTTGATATTGTAATCGTTTCAGTTATGATGATGTTTGAAATATTTGTTTCATTGATACAAGCTTTTATTTTTGCATATCTTGCCGCAGTGTATGTAAGTGATAGCTTATATCAAGAATCACATTAAAAAAAAGGAGGAAATATATGGAAGATTTACATTTAGCAGCCGCAATCATTGGAATTGCAATCGCTTCAGCAGGAGGTGCAATGGGTATCGCAAAATTGGCCGCAGCTGCATTTGACGCAATGGCGAGACAACCGGAACAATCGGATAGCATTAGAGGGTCCATGATTATTGCAATTGCGTTTGTTGAGGCAGCAGTACTGTACTCATTAATTATTGCATTTATGGTTATAAGAAAATAAAGGAAGGGTAAATCTTTTATGGTGGAATCAGTCCAACATACAGACTTAATCATTTGGAATGTCTGCGCTTTTTTGGTTATGCTCTTTATGGTGAAGTATATTGTATGGCCAAAATTGTATTATTTTGTAGAGAAACGACGCAAAAAGATACGTGATCTTTTGAATATGTACAACAATCAGAATGAGGAAGTTGCAAAGCTGGTTGAAAAAATGAAGGACGAAAATGAAAATGCGATTAAGCGACGAAATTTGTTTCTTGTAGATGCTAAAAAAGAAAGTAAAAAACTGCGAGATGACATGGTTAAAAAAGCCTATCTTGAGTCTAATATAATATTAGAGCAGGCTAAGAATGAAATCCAAAATGAGAAACGAAAAGCAACTCAGGAAGTAAGAAATAATACATCCAAAATAGTGGTTAAAGCAATCGAGGTAATTTTAGGAGACATAATTAATATAGATTTAGATAAAAAAATATTGGAAGAAACAGAAAAGACGGTGAAAATTATTGACGAAGAATAAAGTATTTTCGAAGTTTAATTTTAAAAAGTTCGATGAAATTACAAGCGTAGATGATGTGGTGCGTGTGTTTAATGAGATATATACGATACGTTGGCAACTGATTGAAATATATGAGATTAAATATCAGATGGAGAATAATACACTCTCCCCAATACATAGAAAAAAAATATTACATATTTTTTTAAATGAGTGCAAGTTTGATATTTCACCTTATTCTACGGCAATCCTGTATTATTTGATTGAAAATAATATTCTTCAAGAACTGGGCTATTTTGTTAATGTAATGAAATACTATTTTGCAGAGGAAGCAAATCTTATGTTAGTTGAGGTGATATCCCGCTTCGATATAGAAAAAGATGTTTTAGAAATTTACAAATCGAGTTTAGAATACTTATATAATAAACAAGTAGCATACATATATAAACAAGTACCCGAAACATTAGGCGGATTTAAACTCCGGTGGTACAGCGGTGAAATTGATATGACAGTGAGGCGTAAGGTGAATAGGATTAGAGAGATTATAGTTGAAGGGAAGGGATCGCTATGGTAGAGGAATATACTAAAGATAATGTAGATCTGGTCGAGAAGATATTGGAGCAGATTCAAGACTATAAAGAGGAAATTAATGCCCAGGAAGTTGGGATAGTATTAGATAGTGGAGATGGTATTGCACGAATTGGTGGATTGCCGGGTGCATTAATGGGTGAAATGCTGGATTTTGGAGAAGGGGTTTCAGGGGTTGTATTTAACTTAGAAATGGAAGAAGTTGTGGCGATTATTTTGAATCGACATGTTTTAGTTAAAGAGGGGCATGCTGTTAAAAAGACCGGCCGAATAATTGAAGTGCCTGTTGGCAAAAATTTACTTGGACGCGTAATCGGCCCCCTGGGTAAGCCCATGGATGGGCTAGATGCGATTATTAGCGATGAATTCTGGCCCGTGGAATCATTGCCACCGGGAGTAATAGCACGTAAGCCAGTCGATACTCCACTTCAAACAGGCTATATGATGATAGATGCTACTGTTCCGATTGGTCATGGTCAAAGAGAACTAATAATCGGCGATCGGCAGACGGGGAAGACAACGATTGCCGTTGATGCCATTATTAATCAGAAGGGACAGGATGTTGTTTGTGTTTATGTTGCGATCGGGCAGAAAAATTCAACAGTCGCTCAAATAAAGAAAACGCTGAGTGAAAACGATGCAATGGCATATACCGTTATTGTAAATGCTCCGGCGTCATCTCCTTCGTCAAAACAATTTTATGCTCCTTATTCAGGATGCGCAATTGCAGAGTATTTTATGAATAAAGGGAGACGAGTTCTCATCGTGTACGATGATCTAACTAAGCATGCGCATGCTTATCGGAATATATCCTTATTACTAAAAAGACCACCAGGACGAGAGGCTTATCCAGGAGATATATTCTATGTTCATTCAAGATTGCTTGAAAGAGCGGCACAATTAAATGATGAGCTGGGTGGTGGATCAATGACTGCGTTGCCAATTGTTGAAACACAGAATGGAGATATTGCGGCATATATTCCAACAAATGTAATATCGATTACCGATGGACAGATATTTCTTTCAACAGAGCTATTTAGATCAAATATTCGGCCAGCAATTAACCCCGGGATATCAGTTTCGCGAGTAGGTGGAGCCGCACAGATAAAGGGTATGAAAAAAGTGGCCGGGCTATTGCGTTTAACATTGGCACAATTTAGAGAAAAGGAAAAATTTTCACTATTTGCATCAGATCTAGACGAGAAAACCACACAACAACTTAGGCGAGGGAAAGTGTTAATTGAAGTACTTAGACAAAAGCAACATCGTCCAATGGATGTTATAGATCAATTGCTAATAATTTATGCTGCAGTAAATGGGTTTTTTGATGAAGTGCCAGTAGAAAAAATTGAAGCGATTAGGGCCGACTTTATAGTCTTTATCCAACGGGAAGCTGCGATACTCTATGAGAAGATTGTCAAAGAAAAAACAATAACAGATGAGCATAAAAATGAATTAGAGCATGTAATAAGAAAAGTGATAAAGGATTTATCACCGGGCTAACGTATGAGCGATTTACAAGAACTAATTCGAAGACAAAAGAACATTAAGGCTGTATATGAAATAACAGATGCCATGCAGACCATTGCAACAATTATGATTGGAAAAGCACAGAAATTGTTGAATTATAGAAAAAAAGTACAACCCTATTATGATCGATTATTTTTTACTCGACATATTGATGAGAATGAGAAAACCAAGGTCAGTGAGAAGTGGGTGATTATTTTCTTTTCAGAAAAAGGTTTCTGTAGTAGTTTCAACACACAGTTGATTCCGCTTTTAATGGAGTATAAAGAGACAAAAAACATTATTATTGTGGGAGAAAAAGGGCGGTTACTTTGTAAAAAACTTGGTATTGAATACAAATTATTTTGTAATAGCTCATCAAAAGTACCCAAGGAATCAATTGTGACTGATATTCTGGTGATGCTAAAAAAAGAGGGATTCCCATGGGATGTAAAAATCTTACTCAATAAATATAATAATATGTTCAATCAGGTGCCAAGAGCAGTTGATTTTTTCCCTGCCCATGAAGATATCTACCGCTCAATTGATGCGCTTACAGATATCCCCAAACAAATCTTAGATGATTTAATTCTAGAGAAATATGTTAAGGATCGACTATTTTACTTTTTTATACAAAATTATACTGGGGAAATAGCTTCTAAGTTATTGATGATGAAAAATGCAGTGGAAAATGCCGAAAAATTAAAGGAAGAAATCGGAAAAGATATTCAAAAAACAAGACAGTTTAAAATCACTCAAGATCTCAGTGAGATCATTGGGGCATATAAAGTGCTAGGTGGCTAAGGAGAGGATTATGGAAAAAGTAAATATTGGAAAAATAGTACAGGTAATAGGCCCAATTATTGATGTGAAGTTTTCACAAAATAAAATTCCCGATATCAGAAGCGCATTAAAGATTCGATTTAAAGATATTAAAACGAAAGAAGATAAGGAAATTATTGCAGAAATTGCACTCCAAACAGAGGGCGGAATTGTTAAAGCAGTTTCGATGCAGCCAACTGAAGGTCTTTCCCGGGGCATGGATGTTATCGATACCGGTAGCCCACTTCAAGTGCCAGTTGGTAGGGAAACCCTTGGTAGGATGTTTAATCCTTGGGGTGAAATAATTGATGGTGGAGAACAGCTTAAAGACTGTCAGTACTTCGAAGCAAGACGGCCCACTCCAAAGTTTGAGGATTTAGCATTTAATGACGAATTATATGAGACAGGGATAAAAGCAATCGACTTACTATCACCCTATGTGAAAGGTGGTAAAACTGGACTGTTTGGTGGTGCCGGAGTGGGTAAAACAGTCATCATTATGGAGATGATACATAACATGGCAAAACATCATGGCGGTACGTCTATTTTCGCTGGAGTTGGAGAGCGTACCCGAGAAGGAAATGATTTGTGGTTGGAGATGAACAAGACAGGGGTTATTGATAAAACGGTTCTTGTTTTTGGCCAAATGGGAGACTTACCTGGTTCGAGACTCTTAGTTGCTCAATCCGCTTTAGCTCAAGCTGAATATTTTAGAGATGTGGCAAAACAGGATGTCTTATTTTTTATCGACAATATTTTTCGTTTTGTTCAGGCCGGTGCAGAAATTTCAACTCTACTGGGAAGAATTCCGTCGGCAGTTGGGTATCAGCCCACGCTTGATATTGAAATGGGTAGGTTGGAAGAGCGAATTGCCTCGACTAAAAACGGATATATTACATCTATTCAGGCCGTGTATGTGCCAGCAGATGATTTTACAGACCCTGCGGCTGCGATTACATTTAGCCATCTAGACTCGGTAACAGTTCTTTCACGTAAAGTAGTGGAAATGGGAATTTATCCTGCGATTGACCCACTTGCTTCATCATCTAGAATATTAGATCCGGAGATAGTGGGTGAAGAGCATTATAATACTGCCCAGAGTGTGAAAAAGGTGCTTCAGCGTTATACTGAATTACAAGATATTATTGCGATATTGGGCGTAAGTGAGTTGCCAGAAGAAGATAGGCTAATTGTAAACCGTGCAAGAAAAATACGAAATTTTTTATCTCAACCATTTAGTGTGGCAGAAGCCTACACCGGTGTTAAAGGTAAATTTGTCGCATTAAAAGATACTATTAGTGGATTCCAAGGCATTCTCGGTGGTGAGTATGATGATTTGCCAGAGCAGAATTTCCTAATGAAAGGCTGTATATCTGAGGTTTTGGAGGACTAGATGCATCTAAGGGTTGTTGGCGCAGAAAAATTGCAGTATGAAGGCGATATTTACGGTATCAAGGCAAATGCTATTGATGGTGATGTCATATGTTTAGATAGTCATGCCGATTATTTAACGGTACTTAAAAAAGGTGAAATCCATTTTTTAGATAAAGAGATGAACGTACAGAAAGAAAAGGTAATTCTCAAAGAAGATTCAATTCTATTTATTGAAAATAACCGCGCAATAGTGTTTAGCTAGTTTTTACCTTATTATTTTGAAAATCGGTTTCGAGTTGAGGTCTTGTTATTTTATCAGTTGAATTTGACCAGGGCAATTGCATTAAAATATTTCTAATTTTTTAAATATTAGTTGGTTTAACTCGCTTAAGAAGTAGTACGTCTTTATCTTCAATCAACCATTCGAACACTTCACCTTTATATATTTC
>Ga0075111_1000210_pt1 | contig 27896 bp, 26 predicted proteins | sample AntAceMetag02UKK_FD_69787 | JGI IMG/M metagenome (GOLD analysis project Ga0075111, IMG submission 69787) | Saline lake microbial communities from Ace Lake, Antarctica - Antarctic Ace Lake Metagenome 02UKK | ecosystem: Environmental > Aquatic > Non-marine Saline and Alkaline > Saline | place... | reverse complement strand
GTAATATTTTATCCTGAGCTCAGGTGCTATGCTGCTAAAAATGGCAATGCTCGGAATATTAAAGCAATCAGCAATATGATACAAACATGTATCAACACATGCTAGCACATCAACGTTTTGAATAAATGATATCAGATGGTCAAAAGAGGTGCACATGCTAGATAGATCAACGAATCGAGGATCCTTGTAGTTATTCTCTTGGAGGCTTACAACGGTATAATCTGTTTCTTTAATGATTTTGTCTAAAAAGAAAGATTGATAAGATTTTGGGATAGACCGGATCGCGCAACTTGCTTTTGGATGAAATAACAGTAGTTTTCTTTTTTGGTTTATTGTATTTAGTATTCCCTTTACTTCTTTATTGATAGTATCACTAGTACGTATCTTATTTCTTTTCACGCTATTTGAATAATTATTAGGGTTGAGCATAAAAATCTTTAGGTATGCATCTACGAAGTGCTCATTATCAAAATCACTCATTTTTAAGAAAATGCTTAGATCAAAATATGCGTCGTACTCAAAGAATTTTTCAAGTTTTATTGGAAGCTGTATCCGATCATTAATTCCATCGGAGTGATTATAAATTGATCCCATTAGATCTTTTCTTGATTGTGCAAAGTCAATTTTTAAACCAGGGTAGCATTTCGATAATTCTTTATAAAAGATTCTGTAGGCCGTCATTCCCATAAGAGAGTCGCCAAAGCCAGCACTTAATCCATTTATAAATAATACTTTCCCATTGCTCTTATGAATTGGCCCCAAAGCCAGTAGTAATTCTTTAAAGGATTGATTCGTTGCTAAATTTACTGGGGCTTGTTCTTTAGTCATAATTTTTTTGATAAGGCTTTTCTTGACTCGTCTTAATGGTGATTTCCCTTGCTTGAACTGATCTCGAAGTCGTAAATATTGTCGGTTACTGCTAATGTAAATAGCTTCCTCCGCTACAATTCGACAACCAGTATCAATTGCCGGTGCTTGAAGCACGGATGGCTGGGTCATTCCAATGACTTTATCTGTGATTGTATAGGTTTGTTTAGTGAAGAAAAAAATCATTAAAAATATCCTTTGTATATGATAAATATAATATTCCCGAATTTAATGAATTTTAAACTTATTTTCCAACGATAATTGACTTTACATTAAAGCTACTTTCAAATTACAATACATACCCATAAAGTATAAGCACCAAAAGACTTAGTCTATCGGTGTTATCGATAGTTTATTTGGATAAAAAGGAGTTATTTATGAAACGATTATTAAGTGGAATTCAATCGACAGGAAATATGCACATTGGGAATTATTTTGGTGCAGTTAAAAATTGGGTAAAGATGCAAAATGATTATGAATCATTTTATATGGTTGCCGATCTGCATTCACTAACCACTTCTTATGAAGGTGGCGTAAATATAATGGCAAATAACTATGAACTTGTTGCAGATTTAATTGCATGTGGAATCGATCCGAAAAAATCGACTCCGTTTCTTCAATCTAGGTTGCCAGAGCATAGTGAGTTGCACTTAATATTTTCGATGATTACACCGCTTCCTTGGCTAGAAAGGGTTCCAACCTATAAGAGCAAAATAGAAGAACTAAAGGGCAAAGACTTAAATACATATGGATTTTTAGGCTACCCGGTACTTCAAGCAGCAGATATAATGCTATATCAAGCAGATTTTGTGCCAATTGGTAAAGACCAAGCACCGCATTTAGAGCTAACAAGAGAGATCGTTCGTCGATTTAATCATCTATATAAGACAGACTATTTTAAAGAGCCTCAGGAGAAATTCACGGAGTTTCCAGTTATTCCAGGAACAGATGGCCGGAAGATGAGCAAAAGTTATGGTAATGCCATCTATTTTTCAGATGAAGAAGAGAAAGTAACCCAAAAGATTATGAAAATGTTTACCGATCCGCAACGCTTAAGACGATCAGACCCGGGCCGACCAGAGATATGTTCGTTGTTTGCCTTTCACCAGATATTTAATCCAGCAGAGATAGAGGATATTTCAAAAGAATGTAAATCAGCATCAATTGGATGTGTCGATTGCAAGAAGAAGTGCTTAGCTAAACTCCTTCCTTTTTTGGCTCCAATTAGAGAAAAAAGAGTAGAACTTCTAAGTGATAAGAAAAAGTTGGATGATATTCTTAACGAAGGAGCGAAGCGTGCTCAAAAGGTTGCAAGACAAACAATGGATACTGTTAAAGAGATTATTAAATTAGTGTAACGCAGCCCCCCATCCTTCATGAGGGGGCTGAGGTCATTGAGGAATGAGTGAGTTATGAAAGAGATCAGATTACAAAAGTATTTAGCTGCAAGTGGTGTGGCTTCACGGCGAAAAAGTGAAGAGCTTATTGTTCAAGGAAAAGTGAAGGTTAATGGTCTTGTTGCCAATAACTTAGGCATTAAAGTTGATCCATTTAAAGATACAGTTATGTACGATAATCGGTTGATAACGATGCCTCGAAAAGTATATATGATTTTAAATAAACCGAAAGATCATATTACGTCTCGTACCGACCCAAGAGGAAGAAAAACAATATATGATTTATTGCCAGCTGAATACCAACAGTTACACGCAGTTGGTCGATTAGATCGTAATACAACCGGATTATTATTGCTCACAAATGACGGAGAGCTTACACAGGCTATTCTTCATCCCAAGTATAAACTTTCTAAGAAATACCGCGTTGTAATAAATAAACCCTTAAGTAAAGAAGATGCGATGAAGATAGTCGATGGGCTTATGCTTGATGGCAAAAAAACCTTGCCTGCAGATTTGGCATCTATGGATAGCACCGGTCTGCATTTAGAAATTACAATACAAGAGGGGCGTAATCGACAAATTAGAAAAATGTTTGCAATGCTCGGTTATGATGTTGAAAAATTGAAACGTGTAAGTATCGGGTTTTTACGACTTGGAAAACTTAGAATAAGTGAGTATCGTGTTTTGGCGCCTTCAGAAATTAGTAGATTGTTGAAATGGAAATTAAAAACATAGTTTTCGGCCCAGTTCTATCTAGGAGATTAGGATATTCCCTTGGAATAGACTTGTTGCCCTCTAAAACTTGCAACTTAGATTGTGTCTACTGTGAGGTGTGTAAAACAAATAAGCATACTAATGATCGTATCGATTATACTGATTTTGATCAAGTGATTAACGAAATAAAAAATGTTAACCATGAGATAGATTACTTAACCATCACTGGTTCAGGGGAGCCGACGTTGCACAAGCATTTAGATGTATTAGTTAAGAAATTAAAGAAAAATTTCGAGTATCCGATTGTACTTATAACAAATTCAGTTTTGCTGAGTGATGAATTGTTGCGAAAAGAATTATCTGAAATTGATGTAATAATGCCTTCTCTCGATGCTGTTAGTCCGGATGTTTTTGAAAAAATTAATAAACCCGTTGAGGGGATTTTAATATCCGATATTATTCAAGGATTAATCGATTTAAGAACGGAGTTTCTTGGGAGTATTTGGTTGGAGATACTATTTTGTAAGGGCTTAAACGACTCACGTGACGAAGTAGCAAAAATGAGAGATGTGATTAAGAAAATAAACCCAGATAAAGTGCAGCTAAATACTGTGGTTCGTCCTCCCGCATATACAGATTCAGGCGCACTCAGTTATCGTGACCTACAGCAAATAGCAGAAGAGCTAGATATTGAGAACACCGAAATATTACTGCCATCAAAAAATAAAAAAAGTGGAGTCAATCTTAGCAAAGAGGACTTGCTTAACTATCTAAAGCGGCGACCTGCCAACTTCGAAGAAATCAATCAATGCTTCGGGGAGAAAACGGCTGACGTGAGATCCATGCTATTGAAACTTCAAGAGTCACAGGATATTTGTAAATATAATCATAACAATGAAGTGTTCTACAAAGTGACTCATCCCCCAATCCCTTCTCTTGAAAAAGAAGGGGAGTAGATTACGTATGAAAAGTAAGCTAGATTATATGGGTGGTTAATTGACCTAAGTTGTTCGCAGGCCCCTCTATTCTAAAGAGAGGGGTGGCCAACGGCCGGGGTGAGTTCAGCTTTTACATTAATCTGTTTGTAAAATTTTCAAAGCAACTCTATACTATATAAATAATCCACTGTCCTTCGCAGGCCCCTCTATTCTAAAGAGAGGGGTGGCCAACGGCCGGGGTGAGTTTACAAAAACCATAGGAGGGGAAAAATGCCAGCTTTTTTAAGACTACCAATCATGATATTAACACCTGTTACCATCGGGGTAATAGCACAAATTTTCTTTAAGCAAGGAATGGTTCAAATGGGTGAGTTCGAGATGATGAGCAAAGGAGTTTTTTTACATTATTTCAAAATATTTACAAACCCATGGGTCTTCGTTGGTTTATGTATGTACTTTCTAAGTACAGTATTTTGGTTGTATTTAATATCTAAAGTTCCATTAAGCTTTGCCTATCCAATGCTTAGCTTAGGCTATGTATTTGTTGCGCTTGCATCTTGGTTGATTTATAAAGAACCGATTTCAGTTATTAACTGGACGGGTATTTTTATCATTATTGTGGGAGTTGCCTTAATCTCTCATGGTAAAGCGTAACGGAGGAATAAAATGAGAATTCTAGTAACAGGCGGTGCCGGATTTATTGGATCACATTTATGTGAAAAACTACTTAGTCTTGGTAACGAAGTAATTTGTCTCGATAATTATTTTACAGGAAGAAAACAAAATATTCGACATTTAATGGATAATAAATCATTTGAATTAATTCGACATGATATAACAGATCCAATTCTTCTTGAAGTGGACCAAATATATAATTTGGCTTGTCCTGCCTCTCCAGTTCACTATCAATACAACCCCGTGAAAACAACCAAAACATCAGTGATGGGTGCTATCAACATGCTAGGTTTAGCTAAACGGGTTAAGGCTAGAATCTTGCAAGCATCAACGAGTGAAGTCTATGGCGATCCGGAAGTTCATCCTCAAACAGAAGATTATTGGGGACATGTAAATCCAATTGGCCCAAGAAGTTGCTATGATGAAGGTAAGCGTGTTGCTGAAACCTTGTTTATGGATTATTACACTCAAAACAAAGTTGATATTCGAATTGTACGGATCTTTAATACTTATGGTCCTAAAATGCTGCCAAATGATGGGCGAGTTGTAAGTAACTTTATTGTTCAAGCACTTTCCGGTGATGAAATTACCGTATTTGGTGATGGGACACAAACGCGTTCTTTTTGTTATGTGGATGATTTAGTAAATGGGTTTATTAAAATGATGGGACAAGATGATTTTGTCGGTCCGGTTAATTTGGGAAATCCAGTTGAGTTTACAATTCTTGAACTAGCAGAAAAGATTAAATCGAAATTAAATTCAAATACTACTATAAAATTTATGCCACTCCCAAAAGACGACCCACGACAACGCCAACCCAATATATCTCTGGCTAAACAGAAGCTAAATTGGGAACCGACTATTTCACTCGATCAGGGTTTAGAAAAGGCAATCGTGTACTTCAAAAAAGAGTTAAATAAATAAAATACCCGCATATTAGCGGGTATTTTATTTATTCAAAAGATTGAAATCAAAAATATTTATGATGTTTTAGCTAGTGTTCTTAAACAAGAAGTACAAACAGAACTTTTTTTGTTGTTAAGTTTAACTGTTTGTAAATTTGGCAAGAATCGTCGCCTTGTTTTTCGGTGAGAGTGAGATACATTATTCCCAACTGTTGGTTTCTTTCCGCATACGCTACACATTTTACTCATTGTTAACCTGCCTTTATATATCTTAGATTCGTCAAAAAAGACTTAGCTAGATTAGCATGGCTTACATAAAAAAACAATAAAAAAATTGTCTCAAATAACTATTTGGAGGCATTTTCCTTTACTGATTGCAACAGGATCTTCTGATTATAGAAATGAGCTTAAGATGATGATGTTTCCACACATCGTTATACTTTCGATTAATATTGACTCATGGGTAATAAAACGTTAAAATTTTATTGAATTAGGAGAGAGAATAATGCCAAAAATAGTAGATAAAGACAAAAAAAGAGAGAAGTTAATTCAAGCTGCGATCCCGATATTTGCAAAACATGGATTTCGTGAGACCAAAATGTCTGAGATCGCTATATCAGCTGATGTTGGGAAAGGTACTCTGTACGAGTATTTCAAGAGCAAAGACGATTTGTTCTTAAATGCATTTAAAATATGGTTTTCTTATTTTTCTGAACAGATGCAAGAAATTATTTCTCGGGAGAAGAATCCTTATAAACAATTAGAAATTTTCTATGAACAGTTTTTCAAGACTGTTGAAGAGTATGGCGATATGTATTACATCTATTTTGATTTCTGGTCAGAGTTAACGCGTAATCCGCGCCTAAATAAACAAGATATTTCACAGGTATATCAAACATTACGGGAATTATTTGCGAGCATCCTTGAGAATGGATCACAAAAGAATATATTTAAACAGATGGAGTATATCTCAATGAGTACGGCTTTGTTAGCGATATCAGATGGTTTGCTTATGCAATGGTTAATTGATCAGGCCTCATTTTCAATATATGAAGTTGGTATGATTTCAGTACGCAGTTTTCTCGATTCGTTATTGGCTTAATGAATTTAGTCCTTAAGGAAATGTTATGGATGTAGTAAATGCAGGATCAGGAGGCGGTATCCATAAAGGAGCCCCAATAATTTGGCCAACAATTAAGCCAACGACTACAACAGAAACTACCGAAACGACTCAATCAACATCAACATCTTCCTCATCGTCATCATCATCAGCAAGCTCTTCAAGCGCAACGGCTGCGTCACAATCTTTGCAACAGGCTGCATCGACTACTTCCGCAGCAACACCAAGCACTGTTGCAAGGAGCTTATCAACACAAGATATGTCAGCCCAGCTTATGAGTATTAATTTAGCGGATACTCCTGACAATTTAAATTTAGCAGCCAAGATGCTAGAACATGGCTTAGAGTTAAGTGCCGATAATTTCAACCAATTATTCAGTGCATTAAAGAGTGATGGTGCGAACCAAAACATGCAATCGGCTGCATTTGCAGCATTAGCAAAGGGTATGGCCTCAAACCCCTCTGTGGTTAAGGCGCTCGAAAGTTTTTTTTCTGGGAACAATAATATGTCCAGTCAGCTTCAGCAATTACAGGAAAGCATGGCAAGTACAAGCCAGGCATTAAGTGCTAGCCAATCGTCTTTAAATGCAGGTATTGTTTCAAATTTAACGGCATTATTAACGGAATTTGATCAATCAATTAAAAAAATGCAGGACAAAAATAGTGTTGTGAGTTCACAATCTTTTTCGAAAGAAGAACTTGCCGTGTTACAAAAAGCTTTGTCTACAGGCCAGGCACCAACTGGGAAGGAACAGGAAGTTTTGAGAAATTTATTGTCAAGAGGTGGCGCTTTGTCAAAGGAAGAGCAATCAATGCTTCAGGCCTTATTATCTAAAGAGGGTGGGCTTGAAGAGCAGGAACTTCAATCCATTCAGTCCCTTATTAAGAAGGGAAGCGACGGTCTAAATTTGTCAAAAGGAATGCTCCAGGATCTTAACGCTTTGAAGTCATTTCTAAAAGGAATTCAGCAGCAGTTACAAAGTGCTCAAAATCCGGTTGAACGAGAGCGTTTATTAGCTGTTTTAAAGAATTTAGAATCTAAAATTAACGAAGTTATGAATAATATGTCGAGCCAAGCAATCCTTAGCACAATGTCTAAGCATTCAGATAATTCATTGCCAGATAAGTTTTTTTACTGGATGATTCCAAATCCTTTTTCGGAAGAGGAAAAGAATATTGAGATTCTAATAAAAAGAGATACAAATAAAAAAGGTGCACCAGTGAATCCTGATAAAACTCAAATTATTCTTAAAATTGAAACAGAAGAGTTGGGCGAAGTTGCGGTGATAGTAGAAATTTCTGGTAAAGATATATGGTATTTATTTAATACCGAAGGTGACGACTCTCGAAAATATATTGCAGCTAATTCTGCTATGTTGCGGGAGCAAATGTCTGTACTAGATTATAACGTGCAAGGCTTTAATACTCAGATTAAGAAAATTGAGATAAACAAATTGCTCAGTCCAACTTTAGATTTAGACGATATGAAACGTGTAAGTGCGGAGGCTTAGTTCGGATATACTGGCGGGAAGTTCTTTCTTCAAATAATAGAGAGAGTGGCTTTCCCGGAAATGAAAGAGAATCAAGATGGAAGAAAAAAAAGATAAAGAAATTACAATTGCAGCGGCCATTAAATATGATGCTGAACAAAATGCTGCACCTAAAATTGTTGCCACTGGGAAAGGTAGTATTGCAGAAGAAATTATACGTATTGCTGAAGAAAATGATGTCCCACTGTATCAGGACCCACAACTTGCAAAGATGCTTGGCTCCATTGAGCTTGAGACCGAAGTACCCCCAGAGCTGTATTCCTTAGTTGCGGAAGTATTAGCTTTTGTTTATAAACTGGAGCAGAAGAAGGGTGGAAAATCAAAGTTTGATGATATTAAAAGTTCTAGAAATGTAGCAAAGTGATGAAAATATTACTCGGTATATTCCTAATTTTTTTCCCTGTTTTAATTGCAGTCGATAGAACCGTTGATATATCCAAAAGTGGAATGAATTACTTCGAATATGTTAAGATGACTCAAATGGAAAATATTGTGAACTCAAAAACTCCAGGATATAAAGAGTTAATTGTAACACCCATATATGATGAAGTATCAAAAAAAATAATCCTTGAGGAAAAAACCCGTTTTGCTACTGGTCCTTTTATAAATACAGGGAAACAATTGGATTTTATCTTAGAGGATAGTGGGTTTTTTATGGTCTTAGATGCAAATGGTAAAATATATTATACTCGGGATGGCCGTTTCGAGATGAATCGAGACATGGAACTTGTGACTGTGTCAGGTAAACTTCGACTACTAAGTGTCGATGGCTCTCCAGTTGAAATCGCAGAGTTTACTAAAATAAAAATAGATAGCCAAGGCTATCTATATGATCAGGAGGGGGCGGAAATCGCACAGCTATCGATTGTTCAAGTCCCGAATCTATATAAATTGAAATCGGTAAACCAGGCGTTTTTTTATCTATTACCAGAAGATGAAGCTGAAGTGATTGAAGCAGAATCGATAAGCTTGAAGCAGGGCTTTATTGAGGGTTCCAATGTGGATTATATGAAGTTGCTTGTGAAAATGGCTGACACTACTAAGTATTCAGCTAACACTCAAATGATTCAGACTCGTCTAAAAATGATTGATACAATCATTGAGCTAGCCAAACAGAACTGAGCGTTGGACTCCCTAACTCTTAGATATACTCGTTACAAATTATCTGCTATCTGACACAAAATGGCTCTCGTTAAAATTATCTAAACCCATTTTGCTTTAGGTATATTATCCTATAAAATAACTCCTCTAACTTAGGATTACTCGATTAAAACAAACGGGAATGCTTTCCTATGATATAATGTATTCAAATATTTTTTGGAGGATCCATTATGAAACAGTTACTCATTATTATCATTATTTCACTATTAAGCATTCCCGTTTTTTCAGAAAACACCCCATGGGAACAGAACCTGGCGACTGGACTTACATTATCGCAAGCATCATTCTCAAACTGGGCAGCTGGTGGAGAAAACTCTTTATCATGGCAATTCAACATAGATGGAACATTTAATAAAAATATGAATCAAGATACATGGACTAATTCCCTAAAACTAATTTATGGAGAAACAAAACAAGGAAGTAGCTCAGCAAAAAAATCAGCTGATGAATTACGAGCAGAAAGTACTTATATTTTCAACAAAAAAACAAACTACGTTTCAGTCGTCTTTCTATCTCAATTGGCAAAAGGGATCGACTATTCAAGTTCTTCAGCACAAACCGTTTCCTATTTTTTTGATCCTGCATATTTCACTGAAAGTATGGGATTCGAATTTGAAACAACACAGACAATCATCACACGATTAGGGCTTGCCCTTAAACAAACACTTGTGAACAAATCAACGCTTACAACCACACAGTCAGAAGCTGGTGGAGAGTTCGTTGCAAAATATTCAGATACGTTGTTTGATAATTTACTTGCAAGCTCAACGCTACAACTATTTTCAAAATTCACATTAATTAAAGAAATTGATCTGTACTGGGATAACAGTTTCTCCCAAAAACTATCTAATAATATAAATTGGGTTCTTGGAATTAATCTAATATACAACAGAGATGTCTCAAGCAAAATCCAAGTACGCCAAACATTTGGGCTACAGTATAATTTCAATCTGATTTAAAAATTAAGATATCGCTACATATTAAATAATTAATTATTCTTTTTTTAAACGGATTTATTGATAATATTTTTTGCTCACTAGATACATCGTCTCTTGCTAATAAATAGTTGCGATATGCTCAAGATATAGAGTAGTCGAGTAGTAGAGTGTTGTAAAATTGTTATGTTGTACTCTTTTTGTCTATTGCTGTTGTTTGACAATGAAAATATATTATTGTATTGTAGTATTACAATAACATTGTATATTGAAAAAATTAGTACAGGGGATCTGTTATTAGGGGGAAGTTGAGGGCAGGTATCAGCATAGCTGATACCTGCTGTTTATTTTCCTTAATGATTTATCAATCAATCATTATGGCTAAGAAAGATAAAGAAAAGCTAGCTATAAATATTACTGTTTCGAATGAGGAGTATGAGTTTATAAGGTTGCAGGCATATTTAAACAAAACATCTATGTCCGCGTATGTTCGTCGACTCATCGATCTTGAGCGAAAGAGGGTCGGAAAGAAAGGCTTGCTTTTTAAATAAATGTTATTATAATTGAAATACTAGTTTGCTTTTTTCAGAAGAAGTTCTGATGAATGGGGGATCAAAATGAGTAATACAATAAATCCTGTTAGTTTTCTGAGTGCCAATAAATCAATAAGTGAAATAAGTGATAATAAATTTACATCGGGGTTTGGGGATATGCTTAAAAATAATATAAATGATACAAACGTACTCTTAAATAAAGCAGATAGTATTATGCAAGAATACACGGTCTCTCAAACTGTAGATCTTCACGAAGTAATGATTGCAGCAGAAGAAGCAAATCTTGCCCTAAATTATACGATGCAAGTTAGAAACAAAGTAATTGAAGCTTATCAGGAAATGATGAGGGTTCAAGTCTAAATTTAATGACAATATTTGATTCGTCATTCCTTTCAAAACTAATTGATATTCTTTTATCCAAGGGTGGGCAGTATTCCGATGTATATATCGAGGATGAAGATTTGTTTTCTATTATTTACGAGAATAATACAATTCGTACAATGAAGTCGGGAAATGAACGCGGGATACACTTAAGGGTAATAAATGGTGATAAATCCTATAGTTCTTATTCAAATGACCTAAGCCAAACAAATCTAGAGAATTTAGCAGAAAATATAGCTGACTCTTTTAGCTCAGGAAGAATTTGCCAAGCAATTAATGTGGCCAAAAATATTAATCTCGCTTCCAATTGTAGTATTGACTTAGCCAGGTACGAATCATATATTAGTGATTTTAGTAATGCGAGCAAGAAAATCTATTCTGTATCGCCTAAAATATGTCAGGCAACATTAAGCTACAGTCAAACCTTCAAAAAAGTGTGGATTGCAAATAGTGAAGGACTTTCTTGTTCTGATGATCGGCAGTACTCCCGATATATGATAAATGCGGTTGCAAAAGATGGCGAAATTACAGAGACAGCCTACGAAGGGCCTGGGATAACTGGTAGTAAAAATATTTTTGACCAATATCCAATAGACCTAACATCTGAAAAGGTAGTGAAGCGAGTTCTCAGTACTTTAGATGCAAAACCAGCGCCCTTAGGTAAAATGCCAGTGGTTATGATGGGTGAAGCGGGTGGAACAATGATACACGAGGCATGTGGGCATGCATTTGAAGCTGATTTTATTTATAAAGATACGTCAATATTTGGAAATAAAGTCGGGCAAAAAATTGCGGCAGAAAATGTGACAGTTATTGACGATGGGGCAATCTCTGGATTATATGGCAGTTATAAATATGATGATGAGGGAGTCGCCCCCGAGAAAACAATACTAATTGAAAATGGTATTCTAAAGTCATATATTTCGGATCGATTAAGTGCTAAATTGTTAAATATACCACTGACAGGAAATGGCAGACGAGAATCTTTCAGAAGTAAGCCAATTCCAAGAATGAGTAATACTTTTATTGAAGACCACGATACAAATTCTGCTGAAATACTCTCAAGTGTAAATGAGGGAATTTTAGTTAAAAGGATGGGAGGTGGGCAGGTTGATATAACAAATGGTGAATTTATTTTTGAAATATCAGAGGGTTATGTTATTAAAAATGGAAAGATAAGTGATCAAATTCGCGGTGCAAGTATGATTGGAAACGGGCCTGATGTTTTAAATGATATTGAAATGGTGGGTAATGATAAAGATTTTATGCCGGGTGTATGCGGGAAATATGATCATGTACCAGTCTCAGATGCCCAGCCAACCATAAAAATTAAGCAAATGACAATTGGCGGACGATAGCGCTAGGTGAATCGATGGATAAAATAATAAAAGAGACCTTTAATTATATAGAATCAGAACTTGAACGTATTCCCACTGATAATTGGGACATTTTTTATATGCAAGATCAAAGTCGCCAAATTAGTTTTCGAAATAAAGAAGTCGAAGATTTTAAAGAAAGTGTTGAAGATGGTATTGCAATTCGCTTACTTCATGAAAATCGTCTAAGTAATGTATTTTGCAATAGTTTTGAGAAAGAAAGTATTAATAAGGCGATTGATAAGGCTAAGTTTATACTAAAGATGATGCCGCCAGATGAAAATTTTGCAATGAATGACACGATTTCTCCTGCAAAAATTAAGCATTCCGAAAAAGATTGGTCATTTTACGATGTTGGTATACCAGAAAAGATAAAGAACTTAAGTTATTTAGAAGACAAGATATTCTCAGAGAATAAAGCGGTGACGAAGGTTGAGCACTTAGGTTTTGCAGAATCACATGGAAAAATATTTTATCGAACAAAACAAAGCGAAATATTTAGCGAAGAATCCCTTATATATGGTTTCGATGGAGATGTAATCGCAGAGGATGGTGCTGAGGCTGAATCTGGTTCCGATTACTCCTATAAACGAAATCTGAATGATATTGATCTCGATCTTTTAGGGCAACGTATTGCATATAATGCCTACTCAATGTTAAACGCAAAACCCTTAAAAAGTAAAAACTATAAGACCGTATTGAATAATGATGTAGTCGCAGGCTTTCTTTCTTTTTTCAGTTCATTATTTTCTGCTGAGAATGTACAAAACAAAAAGTCTGTCTTAGACGGGAAAATAGGTGAAAAAATTGCATCAGAAAAATTTAGTTTAGTAGATGATGGTTTGATACCAGACAGCCTGGGGTCATTGGCGTTTGATGGAGAGGGCTCTACTTCCACAAAAACAAGTTTGATAAAAAATGGTGAGCTCAAACAGTTTTTATATAATTTAAAGGCCGCTGCAAAAGAGGGTGTGATGTCAACTGGTAATGGGATTCGGTCTTCCTATTATAGTACTCCCATAATTAAACCAAGTAACTTAATTGTTAGTCCCGGAAAACATTCGTATGACCAACTTTGTTTAGACGAGTCAAAAGATCTTCTCGTGATTAATAGTGTAATGGGCATGCATACATCAAATAGAGTTAATGGTGACTTTAGCCTAGGTGCTACCGGGTACTTAATGAAAAATGGAACGATTGTTAGTCCTGTTAAGCAGTTTACTATTGCTGGTAATTTTATTCAGCTTTTGTGTGAAATATTTGAGATTGGAAACGATGTTGATAGCTTTCCGTTTGGCGGGAATATTATATGTCCATCTATTTGTTTTAACTCAATTTCTGTATCAGGTGCTTGATTTCTTCTCGCGATATTAAAATTAATACTTAAACCAATTGCTTTTAATATGTTATTTCCAATCAAATTTTTGTATGATTAGATAGTATTATGAAAAAAATTAGTTTAATTATCACCTCAGTTATTGCATCGGCCTTTCTTGTATTTCTTGTATTCCTATTTTTAAAACATTATGGCCCAAGAAAAGAGATCATGGATACCATGAGAAAATTCAGTGCCTTAATGGAAATAGAAAACCTACAAATTAAAGGCTGGGAAAGTGAGAATCCCAGATGGCAAATAAATGCATCGAATGCAACGATGAAAGAAAAGGACTATGTTGTATTAAAAAACGTAACAAGTGGTTGTATTTATAATGATTATCAGGAAAAAATACTGAACTCACTCACTGCAGAGAAAGCAGATGTTCGCTTAAGAAGAAAGCAAGTAGAGCTGTTCGGTGTAACAGGCGTTTTTATAAGCAATGCGTTTAATAATAGCGGCCTGATTCAAATCAAAGCAGGTGTTTTGTCATACAATGAACGGGATAAAAAAATAAGCTTTTATAACGACATTGTTATTGAGCAGGGGACAAAATATATAAAAGCTAATTTATGCAATATTGAGAACATGTCTGAACGAATTCGTTTTTATAATGGCTTTCAATTTAGATCTGAAGATGTTTCGGTAAATGGGCAAGAGCTTATTTTTAATATGAAAGATGATTATATTGAAATGCGCGGAAATTTAAATGTGATTCAAAATGATATAGGAGGGATGGATGGTGAAAATTCAAGTTCATTTAAATTAAATTGCAACGAATTGCTATACTCGAAAAAAGAAGATAAAGATTCTATGAATTTTAGTGGCAAGATAAAATTGGTGAGTCAAGGGAATGTTATAAAAGCTAAAAGAGGGTCTTATTGGGGTTATAAACAGCAGTTGCTTTTAGATGGGGATGTAAGTGTAGCATTCGGTGATCCTGAAAATATTATAACTAAGGGTAATTCAGTTATTACTAAAAATAGTCTATTAAAAGGCTTGCGGATATTTGTTGATACCAAACGAAAGAATATGAATATTGCAGGCCCTCTAACATTTACCCAGCCAGGGCTTGAAATTTCTGCGCTAACTGGTTTTTATGACTTCAAAGCAAATCGATTATATCTAACAAACTCTGTAGAGATAAAGCATAATGAGAAGTTGTTGAAATGCAAAAAAGTTATCATTGATATTGTGACCGGAACATTTGAGGCGACTGGTCAGATATATACAAAAATAACCATTTAACGTCAATATCGAATTGTGATAAAATTATCACGGCTATTAGCAGGTGCTTATGGCAAAAGTTTCAGCGTAAATATATGAAACAAGATATTTTGTAAGGAGGTTTGTTATGTCAGGTATTTGTAAGATTAAAGATTTAGCAGAGAAATATAAGATTACGACAAGAACCATTCGTTTTTGGGAAGAAAAAGGATTGATCGATTCAATATTTCGTACATCAGGTAAAAGAAGAGTATATGAAGAGGATGTAGAAGAAATTGTAAAAAAAATATTAAAGCTTAAAAATAAAGGATTAAGTTTGGATTCAATTAAGACAGTTTTAGATAAAGCTAAAAAAACAAATATAAAACCAACAAAATCAAAAGTTCGAATTTTGATAGATAGTACAGCTTCTATGACAAAGAAATTTGCAGCTCAACATGATATTGATGTTGTCCCTTTATATCAGCACATTGGGAAAAAACAATATCTAGATGGTATTAATATTACTGAGTCAGAGTTGTATGAGCGTCTTGAACGAGCGCCAAAAGGGGTTTCTATTAATACTTCAGCGGCTACCGTAGATGATTATTTTGATCATTATACAGATTTAGTTAAAGAAGGTGCCAGAACTATATATTCAATACATACGTCTGAGTGTTACAGCAGTGCTATTAATAATGCAAAAAAAGCAGCGAGGCAATTTTCTGGTATAAATATATATATTATTGATTCAAAGACATCTGGTCAGAGTATCCAGTTATTAGTCCTAAGTCTTCTTGATCGAGTAAAAACAAATGCAACAGAAGAAGAAACTGAAGCATATTTGAATAACTTGGCAGCAAACAATTGTTTGATTGTAACCACTACGTCTCTCAAAACTTTAAATCTAATGGGCCTATTGAGTATATCGATAGAAACAGCATTTGAAACGCTGTTTGATCAACTGTTAAATTTTAGGCCAATTCTTATTTCTGAAAATGGGGAAGGAATGTATAAAATATTGTCCCGTGAAGATACGATTGACGAGGCATTAGAAAAGATGGAGACGAGCTTGCATAATAAAATAAAAAACAGTAAACTGAAATTGAAAATGATTAGTGTTTCACAATCAAAATTAGGGGAAAAATCAAAAGAACTTAAGGCCCGATTAGAGTCGCAGTATAAAGTCCCAGTGATTGAGCAAGAAGGTAGTGTTATTTTGTGTACATATCTTGGACCAATGTCGCTAGGAATCGATGCCTTGTTTGAAGTTTAAGTCATCAATGAATAATAACCATACTTTAACTATTATCGCGAGTATTCTATGCTTTAGCAATATGACGCTTTCAAACGTATCCTTTGTGGATACATTGTATGAAAATAAAGATCAGGTGCATATCCATTTATTGCAGAACTCTCCTCTCTTTGACTATCAGATAGGAAACAGCCAGGATTCACTTAAAATTTTATTTTCTTTAGCGAAATACGATGAATACATATCTGCCTATGATGCAAAGTACACATCCTTATCGGAATCAGAAAATGAAGAGCGATATTTATATCTTCTTTCTAAATATAATTTAAAGAAGTATAAAAGCTTACATGATATTTTAATTTCGATTAAATATGAGAATTTATCTCCAAGACAAAGAAATAATGTCACCTTATTGAATGCAGTTGATTTATTTATAGATAAAAAATACAAAGAGCTCGAAACCTTATATATAAAAATAAGTGAATCGGACTCGTTGCCAGTCGATGTCTTGGCTAGTATCGAAAAAATGAGAGATATTTTGTACATACAGGAATATAAGCCAAGTAAGTTCATTCAGAAAGATGAAGATTATTCCATGACGCAAGCTTGGAATAGTGTTCTAACGGGTGATTATGAGATGGCATTAAGCTATTATAAACAAGCCAAATTAACGAGTACAAATCCGATGGTTCTTTACACTCAGGGAATGTCGAGTTTGGCCTTGGGGAAATTTGATGCAGCTCGTGATTATTTTATTAACATTTTGGATCCTCAACTGGAAAAGGAAAAAAATTATCGAATAATTGAAACTTATTATTATGATACAAACGTTTTTGAAACACTCAATCAAATAAAACAATTCAAACAGACATATCCGAAAGATTCTAATTATCGTGATTCTCTCAATTATATTGAAGCAATGACTAACGTTGTGAGTAAAAACTATGAGATTGCAAAAAAGCAACTGAGATTATTGAAAACAAATAATAGTGCACAGTACTATTTAGCCGAATTACTCCACCAAGATAATAAATTTTCAGAAGCAATACCCATATATCAGGATATTTTAAGTAAAAGTGACGCAAATACAGTGTTTTATTATAAATCACTATATGGTTTAGCGTGGTCTCAATTCAAATTGGGACAATATGTGTCAGCAAAAGTTAATTTTGCTGAAATTGCAACAATAAAGAATAAAGATATAGATTCTACATTGCATGCTTATGTAAAAATTGCTGATGCAAGTTATAACCTTCATAAGTATAAGGATTCTTTAAAAGAATATCATCAAGCGGTTAATAATCTGGTGCCATATAAGAGTACATACCCAAAATTGTATAAACACTCAATTTTCAATGTTGCGCGTATCTATAGCAAACTTCGAAAGTATAAACAGTCTAATGAGTATTTAAGCCAATACTTAAAAGGAACTGATAAAATAGCTGATGTTATTACAGCCAAAATGCTACAAGCTGGCAACTACACAAAATTGAAGCAAAATAATAATGCCGCTGAAATTCTGCAAGAATTAATATTAACCTATCAACCAAAAAACGAAGACATTTATATATTGCTAGCTGATAGTTATTTCAATATGAAAAGCTATCAAAAAGCGATTGATGCTTACCAAGATTATTTAAATGTATTTCCAGTAGGTAACCGAGTACTAGATGCCAAGTATGGAACAGTTCATAGTTTATTTTATTTAAAAGATTATGAAGAAGCATTAAAATTAGCAAAAGAGACCGATGAGATGTTTCAATCTCAGTTACATGAGGAACTAGAGGAAAAAATTAAGTTTAATAAAGAACAGGAAAACGATTAAATGAAGAAAATAATAATACTTAGCTTAGTTCTTCTAACTTTTGTGCTTGCGGTTGAAGATAAACAATTTATCTTACCGGATTTGTTTGTAACAGCGAAAGACCTCAGAATGCTCGATGAAGGGCAGAAGCGTTTAGCATCAGTTAATAAAAAGTGGAAATCAAAACTGTATATGAATAAAAATACAGGGTTCCAACTTAATGATCAGTCAATTTTAAGCAAGATAAAGCTGGATGAAGAACCGAGTGGTTTGTTTTTTAATGAAGCCGCGTTAAGTTTCGGATTCCCCTCATTCCTAAGTTTTTCTATTTATCATGGTTATGAGTGGGAGAAAAAACCATATTTTATTATCTTAAACCGAAGTGCTGGAGACCCGAAGTACGCCGGATTCACAAAGGATAGTGGAAAATTCTTTGTAGCAATGGAGTTTGATGCACAAAATATTGTTAATTTTGAAATGAAAGAAAACAATGTGGGGGATGCTAAACTAAACAGTATTCAAGCTGCTTGGAAGACCTTTTGGCATATTCCAATTTCTTATCAAGTGAAGATATTCAATGCAGCGGCAAATGCAACGGTTGGAAATACTGGGATATCCTATTTTCAAAATAATCTATCATTGGATATTGGCGATGTGTCGATATTAAATACGTTGTTTCCATCGCTAATAAATCTGGATACGTTAAATTCAAATAATAATAGTTATGTCGGGCTTGAGTTACTATTAAATAAAGAAATAAATTTTATGTCAGTTCCAAATCATTTTCAGTTTGGTATAAATGCTTGGACAAATAAGGGAGCAACAAAGTTAGGGCTGTTGCTGAGAGATAATCTAAGCTTCCAACTAACTAAGAATGTTCAGGTTGATGCTGGTGTAGATATTAGTAATTCTAAAATAAAAGTTGATGACATCTTTGATTTCGATTTCGCAGAAATAGATGATCCCAAATTAGAGCCAGATGAAAAGGCAGAGCTAACTCTTACAATTAATAATTATTTTGGTATTCATGAAAAACTATTAGTTTCATATACTGATTATCCAAATCTAAAAGTATGGGATGATGCTGTTGGCGACGGGTATTACAATATGGTGAATGTAAAAAATGTACAAGTTCTGAAACTGGGTGCTATGTTTAAGGATGTTCAAGTGCTAAGTGAGAATATCGATATCTTAGTTCAATTACCACTGTATAATAAAGATGTCGCAAATCAATTTAGTAAATTTGCTGAAGTATCTTATGAAAAAGCTATTTATGGTGGCATGTTTAATACTATTGCTAGCTATTATTTAAGAGAGTTAGGTAGAAGCCCAGGCACATTTAAAAATGCATATCTAAATATCGATATGTCGTATGAACAAGCTATTAACCCAAATATGTATTGGGGATTAACTCTGGGGAACCTACTGTCGAGTGGTGCCGAGAAATTATCAGGAATAAAAATTGGGTCAACATTTTTATTCCTGAACGTCAGGTTTATTTTTTAGAAAATTAAAGGAGGACATATGTTATCAATAATACTTAAGGGTGGAGTAATCGTTTATATATTGTTTGTATTTTCATTAATTGGGATGACTATATTTATAGAGCGATTGATTTTTTTGAGGAATTCGAGGAGTAAATCTAAGGATTTTTTGCCAGCAATCAAGGAGTTATACAATACAGAAGGTACGAAAGCAGCATATCGATATTGTAATTTAAATCCATCAATTATTTCGAATATATTTAAGGTTGGACTTCGGAATGCAAACAAAGAGAGCACAGAACTCCGAAACATTATTGAAAGTTCCGGTGATTTGGAAATTAGAAAACTGGAACGTAATTTAGTTGTATTATCTTCGCTTGGGCAAGTGTCTCCATTAATTGGGTTTTTAGGTACAGTAACTGGGATGATTCGCGCATTTATGGAAATTGAAAAATTAGGTGGAAATGTTAATGCATCAGTTCTTGCTGGAGGTATTTGGGAAGCACTCATTACAACCGCAGTTGGCTTGGGTGTCGCGATACCGTTGTTTTTGGCCTATAACTATATTGTTAGTCGTATTGAGGAACATATATTAGAAATAGAAGAAAATTCTCTTGAGTTGCTAAATATCCTAACAAGGAGAGATGAGCATGAAATACGCACGTCGTAGACCAAATAACCGTCAGATAGAAAGCACTGCTTTAACGGATATTGTATTTCTATTATTAATTTTTTTCTTACTAACATCCTCGTTTGTAAGTCATACAGGAATTAAGGTTAATCTGCCTGGTATTAACAATCCTGTGGAGAACCAAGTAAAAAAGAACATCTCGGTTTCGATAAATGATAAAGAACAGGTTTTTTTAAATGATAAACTAATTGAGAAAGAATCGTTATTACCATTACTAAAAGATATATTGGAAACAGATGAAGAAAAAATTGTCATATTTAGACCTGATAAAAATCTAAAAATTGAAAAACTAATAGAATTAATGGATGTATCAAACGCTGCAGGTGCAGCTCGACTTATTATTGCAACCAAAGTTCTGGAAGAAGAAGCGCAGTAACAATTTTTTGTTAATAAGAAATGAAATTATCGGAGTAGAATGAAGAAGACAGACTTTATCGGGGCATTTGTTAGTTCAATACTAATTCATTTAGTCGTTATTCTAGTCTTTGCATTCATTACAATTCAGCTAGATAAAATAGAAGATAAAGAAGAATTCCATGAGGTTTCATTTGTTTATGAAAAAGAGTATCCAAAGCCTGTTCAAAAGAAATCTACTAGCATTTCACAGAAACAACAGTTTAAAGCCAAAAAACTTGAAACGTTAAGAAGAGGAAAGAAAAAAACAACAAAGAAAAAAGTGAAGAGCAAAGTGGAAAAAAAAGTGAACCTACCAGTATTAAAGGAGATTCCAAAGAAACAAGAATCGAAAGAAATTGAAGAGAAAAAAACGACTGTTGTAGATAAAAAAGAGCAAGTAGCGAAAGAACTAGTTACTAATAATCCGCCATCACAGGATACCAAAGAGAATAATGACCAGATCGGAGGAGAATCCGGAGAGCAAGGAGCCGATATTCGCCCATCTGAAAAGGTTGTATTATTTGGTCCGATTGTAAATCGTAATATTTTGTATTCAGAAATACCTGAATATCCTATATGGGCTAAACAGAAGGGGATCGAGACAGAAGTTCGAATGAAGTTTTGGGTGTCTTCTGAAGGGAAAGTCTATAATATATCGGTTGTACAAAAATCGGGTTATTTAAGATTGGATCTATTGGCAAAAAAATCACTTAGCAAATGGAAATTTACACCGTTAGGTGATGAAATCCCTCAGATAAAACAATGGGGTGAGATTGTGGTTCGATTCATATTGTATTAAGAGCACTATACTGTAAAGAGAAAAGAAAATGGCAAGAATAATAAATTTAACATTAGCACGAAATACCACTGAAAGTTGGGCAAGTCTTCAAAAAAAGAATCCCTATGATAAGTCTGTTACGTCAGATATCGAATCGTTGGTTGGTGTCGATGCATTTAAAACCTTAATAGCTGAAACAATTGATCAAAGGCTGACAGTCGATAATGCCGACCTTATCTGTTTTATTGTGGAGGAGTATTATCAAGATTTATATGAAAAACTTTTGGCTAAAAAACACATTTACTATATCAATGAGCGAATAAAGAACACTAGCAAAATGATTAATGGAGAAGTACCAGAATCCTATGAGTATGCATTTCCTCAAATAAAGTATAAAAAAGATGATTCTCGAATTAATTTTTTAGAATCCATATTATCTTTTGTAGAGTTAATGGATAAAGACCATCAAACCATTACAGAGCTATTTAATACGCCAATTCATCAATATGAACAAATGATTCATTTTATATCATACTATCAACATGAAAAAATACCGATTCTTCTTGAAAAATTATCATATTTCCAGGATATGGACTATATTGCACTCACAATAAAACCTATCGGTCAGTATAAAAATGAGAACGCACTAAATGCTCTTTTGAATCTTGAAAAATATTATATAGAAGAAAATCCTGAAGTTTTGCCGATGATATATTCTAGCTTACAGAAGCTTGCATTTAATCGCCCAATAATTAATCAAAATTAAGAATAGTTTTTAATGGTACGAGCGATTTCTCGTTCACTCGCTCTCTTTTTCAATATATCGCGCTTATCAACTGTCCGTTTCCCCTTGCCCAGACCGATAGAGAGTTTTACATGATTTTTTGTAAAATATAAGCTAAGAGGCACTATAGTGAGCCCCTTTTCTTGAACTTTTCCAATTAGGCGCTTAATTTCCTTTTTATGTAGTAATAGTTTTCGTTTTCGACTAATATCCAAATCGCTAAAGGTATTACTATTTTCAAAGGGTTGGATAATCATGTTATTTATATATACTTCAGCTGCTTTTACCATAATGAATGCTTCAGTAATTGTGGCGTTACCGGATCGAATAGATTTAACTTCATTACCTGTTAGAACTATCCCAGCTTCTAATTTCTCAAGAATTTCATAATTAAAATATGCACGTTTATTTTTTATTGACATTTCATATAACCTTTTCTGTTTAGTAATTGTATCATCTGATGGTACTTTCATCACTCTAAATAATTATGATTTTGTAATAATATTAGAAAGTTTGAAAAAATAATAGATGGGTATGATATTAATAGTATGAATAATAAGATCATTTCAAATGGTAATAGAGAAGAAATCCCCCGTAACCTTGTACCATCTAAGGAAGTAGCTAGTTTATTTAGTAGTATGACTAAATTTCGCATAAGTACAGGCCAAATAATTCAACCATTAACCTTTATGAAAAAATTGATTGAGACTAACGAGTATAAAAATGTAAAAAGAAAGCTAGAGCGAATAAATCTGCAAGATCTATCAATTGGTCTAACTCCCAAAGAGATAATTGATCATAGTGAAAGTACCGCAAAGTACCTGTCCTTCTTATTACTCAATATGACGAAGTACCAGTCCGGTAAAAAAATATCAGAGCCGTTAAATTTTATCTTAGCGGCACTGTTGCATAAGGTGCAAAATATAGAAGACATAATCTCCTTTGTTGATCTTGGGGAAGCTAAACTTAAAAAAGCTATTAGTATAGTGAAAAATTATCGACGAAATCGTGAGGAGCTAGAGGTCTTATTGCATAAAAAGAGCTCAAAATTGGCAATCAAATTATTTTTAGAAAATAGTATTAAATCACCGGAGGAATTGCTGCTCTATTTTGCAGATGTAAAAGATACAATCCAATCGATATCAAAACAGCATATTGGTGATAAAGAAATACACTACTTGAAAGTAGTGGCTGAATTAGCTGAATACTATGAGCTAGAAGCTTTTTCATATGAAATATATTCTTACTTATTCCAGGTTACTGATGGAGAGCAACATGACCAATTACAGGAATATATGTATGAAAAAATTGCCAAAAAATATGGTAAGGAGTTTAGTGAACAGCACATCGCATTAGAAGAACTTATTGGGGAGCAAATTGATACATTTTATACGCTATTAAAAGAAATGGGATTTTCTGAGAAGTCTGTAGTGATAACTGGAAGAATTAAGCAGAGTTTCAGTATTGCAAAAAAAATAAATATGGTAGGACAGACGGAACTTGCTAGGAACTTAGGGGTAAATAAGAATAAGTTAAATGATTTGTGGACATTTTTAAGGACTCAAAATTTTTTAGATAAAAGAAAACTGCTTATTGTTGATAGGAAAAATCTGCTTTCGACTTTAAAAAATGACTTTCTGGGAAAGTATAAAGAAAATATAGATAGTGTGATCGATGAGCTCAACAAGTATTCATTACAAAATGGGATAAGTGAAGATCAGGAAAAGAACCTTACTGAGAAAATGCACGATGCATTAGCTTGGCGACTCATTTTTAAAAATGAGGACGATATGTATAAATTCTATTTAGAACTCAGTAATAAGATGAATGTGAATTCGTCTACCAAGATGTTCGATTATAAGGGTAAAGAAATGAAGAAAAAAGCACTCAGGGCTTATGCCCCGAAAGATTCTTATCTGTATACCTTTTGTAAAAAACTTGGCATTGATCCTAAAATAAATAAAAATAGATATGAGTCGCTACATATTTCTATGCAGGAGCAACATATCCAACAGATAGCCGATCTGGACTTAAAGAAAAAGTTGATTTTTGGAGAATTGCAAATACGAACGTTCAAAATGCATAATCATGCATTAACAGAAGCATCACACCATTCATATAAAGCCGATGAAGTCCAGGGAGAAGAGGAATCCCCCTTTATCGATATGTTTGAGAAGCGTCGTAATGAGATTAATAATAAAATGGTAGTTACAATTAATGGCCAGTCTAAAATAGTTCCATATAGAGGCAATTTTGCTATTCCACTCCATGATTTATATTTTAAACACATGTGCGATAATAATAATTTTAATCCAAAGTTAATTTCGCTTAATGATATACCGCCTGGTCGTAATCGTGTTATACGAAATGGGGATCGCCTTAATATTACAATGAGATCGGGTACTGTTAAAGATTTCCTAGACAGTCAATCCAATCAACTAAAATTAAAACAACAAATAACTTTTTTAAAACAGTCAAAACTATATAGTGAAAAGGGCGAGGCCTATATTGTTAAAGGAGCCGCTATAATTCGGCGTGTTACAAGCTCCTCGAAAAGATATAAAGTGAATCAGACGAAATTACTTAAAATACTGAATGATAATTATGGTGATAAGCGAAATATCTTAACAATTGAAGATTGCCAGATAGCAACCGGACTGGGACTTATTACAGAACAAAGCTTAAAAGCCCATATAAGAGCTTCTCACTAGTAACGAGACTATGCTATAGATCTATTCCCTTAGCAGTTGTATTACCGTTTCGACGTGTGGTGTGTTCGGAAATAAATCCAAAGGCTGAACACTTTTAATTTGATACGGATAGTCCTCCATTAGAATTCTTAAGTTATACGCAAGATTATCATAGCCACATGCAACATAAATAATTTGTCGTGGATTTAATGCACCAATTCGCCTCATGGTTTTCTTGTCGGTACCTGCCCGTGGAGGGTCTAGAATTACGGTATCAAATTGTGTATCAAAACTCATATTCGCAAGTCGTTCTCTTACTTTACCTGCAACAAATTCAACGTTAGAGGCATTATTAATTTTAGCATTCTCATAGGCACTTTCTGTGGCTGTTTCTACAATTTCTATACCCAAAACACTTTTAGCTTTATCTGCAATATATGTACTAATAGTACCTGCTCCGCAAAATAGATCTAAAACATTATCGCCTTCTTTCACTAGATTTTTTATGTAGTCATAAAGTATCGTTGCAGCGGCTGAATTCCCTTGAAAAAAAGAGTTAACTGGAATTTTAAAGTCATATTCGCCAATACTATCCATAATATAATTATTTCCGCAGAGTACTTCCCAGTTATTGAGTAACGCAGCGTCTGAATGTTCTGGTTGATTTGACCATATAACACCATCAATTTGAAATTTCTCAGAAAGTTCTTTCGCAAGCTCATCTAATAGGTCTCGCGCACCGCCATTTGTTACAAACGTTAGCAGTTTGCTTTTATGCTTAAATGAATCCCGAATAATTAAATATCTTAAAATTCCTTCCTGTGAACGTTTGTTATATGCTGATATTTCATTCGAATTGACCCATTTACGAACAAAATCAATTAGTAACGCATTATTTTCAGGACTGTGAAGACATTTCGATATGTTAACCAGTTTATTAAATTGTCCCTGTTGATGAAACCCAAGACCGATTTTACTATTAGTCGTATTAAAAAAAGTAAGTTCTATTTTGTTGCGGTAATGATACGTAATGGGGGACGGAATAATGGGTAATATTTCAATATCAAACTTTTTTAACTTGTTTTTTACCTTTTCTGATTTTAGTTCTAATTGGTCCTCATAAGTTTTCTCATATAGTTTACACCCTCCGCAGACACCGTATTCTGAACATGTTTTTTTCTTTGTCATGAGCAATTCAAACTCCTTTTTATCCTTGATTTATCAGCCCTTTAAATTATTTATGTTGATATTGGGTTTTAAACTTAGTATAATAGGACACTGCTAACATAAACAAGCGAAATATATATGATATTATCCAGTATATACTAAAACCAACGACAATAAATTTAGGTTGCAGTAATATTGCGCAGAATGACTCGAGTGAGTTATATCAGCAAAGGTAAATTATAAGAGGAGGATGCTCTTTTGGCCGAAGGGAAACAAGAAACAGGATTTGGAACAAGTGAAGAAGACATATTGATCCATTCTAGGGAAGAAACAGATATTACATATTCAAATGCAGTAGATGTAGTTTTATCACCAGCATGTCGAAACAAATGTGGTTATTGTGGTTTTGCAAAGCGGAATGAAGATCTTACCGTACCATATTCGACAATCAAGATATTTAAAGCAGCAAAAAAAGTGGGTGCACGTGAAGCACATTTAGTTGCAGGAGAACGTCCCGATAAGTTTCATTCAATACGAGCAAAATTTGATATATGGGGCTTCAATAGCTATATCGAGTATATTTATACAATTGCAGAACTCGCATTTTTAGAAGGACTATTAGTAAACTTAGAAGTTGGGTATTTATCATTAACAGAGCTAAAATATCTTAAAGAAATTATTACCTCTGTCGAGATGAGCATTGAAACAACAAATCGGGATTTTTTGAAGAAACAACACCATCAATATTCTCCAAGTAAAGATCCTAACATCCGTATTAAGTTTATAGAGAATGCTGGCAAGCTAAATATTCCAACAAATACTGGTATTTTAATTGGGATGGGTGAAACCCCAGAGGAACGAATCCGTTCTATTGTAAAAATTAAAGACCTACATGAAGAGTATGGTCATATTCAAACAGTTAAAATAAATACTCTAATACCAATAAAGAATACCCCAATGGAAAAGATGAAACCTGTAACTGATGAAACTCTTTTTGCCACAATTCGATTGGCAAGGGAAATTATGCCACCAGATGTCGATATTACAGTGCCTGTGAATATTCATCCTGATATCATTAAATTAATAGAACATGGCGTAAATGATTTAGGTCAGATTCGAGTCTATGGAAAAGATAGTCTATTTCCGAAGATGACATTTAAAACCGTCGATGAATATCGAGCAGAAGTTGAAGCAGAAGGGTATAGCCTCTATAAGCAGCTGCCAATAAAGAATCCATTCATCATGGCACAGAAATATTCAAAAAAATTGGGTCAGTTCTTAGATAAACATAAAGCAAAATTAAAAGATAATATGCGTGATGACAAGTTCTTGCTAACGTTTTAGACGACTTGCCTCTCTCCCGTGCCCTCTCTCCACTAGTGGAGACAGGGGAAAGCATTAATTATTAAAACCCATCGCAATTGCGATGGGTTTTTTAATTGAAATTTTCACATTTAGTTTCCGATATATTCATATATATACTAAAACCAATTGCGGTAGAGTAGATTAAAGGAGAGACGTATTGAAATTTAAAATAATTGCAAATTCATTGAAGTTAAATATAGTAGCAAAAGCGAAAGAAATGGGTGTATCGATAAACCAATGTTATTTAGATGAAATAGTCGAGCATAGGATGAAAATGATGTCTTTTGCTGATAAAGGGATTCAAATCCCTAATCTACTGGAATATCTCG
>Ga0075111_1000205_pt1 | contig 28468 bp, 43 predicted proteins | sample AntAceMetag02UKK_FD_69787 | JGI IMG/M metagenome (GOLD analysis project Ga0075111, IMG submission 69787) | Saline lake microbial communities from Ace Lake, Antarctica - Antarctic Ace Lake Metagenome 02UKK | ecosystem: Environmental > Aquatic > Non-marine Saline and Alkaline > Saline | place... | reverse complement strand
TTAAAAAATTATTTAGAAGCAAGATTTGTAAAGAATATGACTTTTGATAATTATGGAAAATGGCACATAGACCATATCAAACCATGTGATAGTTTTGATTTGTCAAAAGAATCAGAACAAAGAAAATGTTTTCATTACAGTAATTTACAACCATTGTGGGAGTTAGAAAATCTTAAAAAGAGTAACAAATATTAAAGGAACAACATGCTACGAAAACTTTGTACAAAAGATAAAACAAATTTCAACTGCTTTGTTTCAGATTACAATGTAAGTAATAAATTATTTTCTAAGTTTGTTCGTCAAGAACAACTGGCTTTTGTTTCTGAAATCAACGATACGATAGATGGTTTAATATTTATAGAAAAAAATGATAAAAACTATATAAATATTTGTTCTAAGTCTCTAAAAACAACAAATAATCTTTTAAAAATCTTTTTTTGGAATTGGAAAAAAGAGATATACGCAAAAATTCACGAAAAAAATAAAACAGGTTTTTTATTAAAAAAGAATGGATTTAGAATTATCGGAAAACAAAATGATGTGTTTTTATTATATTATGACCAAAAACAAAGAAATTATAGAAAATGAAACTGTGTTCAAAGTGTAAAACAGAGAAAGATTTATCTGAATTTAATAAAGCTAAAAATTCGGCAGATAATTTAAGCAGTTGGTGTAAATGTTGTACTCGATATTATATGAAAACATATCGAAAGAACAATAAAAACATCTTAAAAGAATATAAACAAAACTATTATAGATTTAATAAGAACAAAATAAAAAATAAACACAAAAATTATTATAATATAAATAAAGATAAGTATAGCACGAGTCAGAAACAATATCGTATTAACAACAAAGAAAAGATACAACGAATTGCCAAAAAATATTATAAAGAAAATAAACACACAATCGTTGGACAAGTTCAGACATATAGAAAACAACACAGATTACAAATAAATAAACATACATTGGAAAAAAGAAAAACAGATATTTCATATAAAATACTGTGTAATTTACGAACGAGAATTTGTGAAGTTATTAAAAATAATTCAAAATCAGAATCAACAAAACAGTTATTAGGATGCACAGTAAAGTTTTTAAAGAAACATTTAGAAGCAAAATTTACAATAGGTATGAAGTGGGATAATCATGGTCGAGGTTGGAATAATAAAAGAGAATGGCATATAGACCATATAAAACCCTGTGCAAGTTTTGATTTATCAAAATTAGAAGAACAACAAAAATGTTTTCATTACACAAACTTACAGCCTTTATGGGCAAAAGACAATTTAAAAAAAGGAAATAATTATGGCAAATGTTACGACAAGCAGTATAATCACACTTATTCGAGGTCTAATTAAAGATTTATCAAGTTCCGATGGACGAAATACCTTTGAATATACATCAGATACTTCTTTTAAACTTAGCGAAAATAGAATAAGTTCTTCCAGTATTATTGTTTATCAAAATGGAACTGTACTTCCGGCTACAGAATGGTCATATAATTCCGACACTAATAAGGTCACTATATCAATGGTAAGTTCTGGTTATTCTTTAACATCAGGAGATGCTATAATGATAACATATAGTTTTTATGAAAAATATTCTGATACAGAAATCACAAGTTATATTAGTTCAAATTTAACCAGATTCACTCAAAAAAGATATAAAAAAAGATTTTATCTTAGTTCATCTGATGAAGTTCTTACAGATAACGGAGAAAATCCTACTCGTTCTGAGGGAGATGTAATAGCAATTATAACGGCTATTGATATAGACCCACAAAATATTGATATTCGTACAAGAGATTTTACAATAAGTTCAACAGAAAATCAAAGTAAAAGCGACCAAATTAATTATGTGTTTAATCAGTTTGCCCGTGGATATATATCATTAGACTTTTTGGAAATTGAAGAATAATATTAACAATAATATAATTTAGAGAATAAAATGAATAAAAATGTTCTTAAAAAAATAAGTCCGGTTTATAATAAATTTATATATAATGAAGTGCCAACAAAACTCACTGTTACTCAGTTTCAAACAAGTAATAATTTTGTGAGTGGTACATTAAGAGTATATTTGAATGGACTTCGAGAAAAATTTGTGACGATTGATGCAATTAGCATATTTTCTTTACCGATTGACTCTGTTACTGATGATTCTATCGAAGTTGATTATGTAAAAGATGAATAAAAAAAATAAGTAAAGAGGAGAAATAAAAATATGAACACGCAAATAAGAGGACTGCAAATTAATGATGCGTTCTTTGGAGATGGTATTAAACGCAATTCTGGTGATAACAACATTGCTGAATTAGCTTTAAAATCTAATAGTGGTTTAGAAATTAGTTCGAATGAACTTGCTATTAATTTAGATGGTGCTACTTTGGCTATGGGAGCTAGTGGTTTAAAAGTTAGTTCTATTTCTAATACTGAAATTGCTGCTGATGCTGCTATTGATTTAGATAAAATTCACGATATGGCTGATACTAAAATTTCAATTGGTACTGGTTCTGGTAATGCTGAACATGCTTTATCTGGTGATGTTACTATGGGAAACACTGGTGTTATTGCTATCGGTGCTACTAAAGTCACAGATGCTATGCTTAATGATAATGTTGCCACTGGTTTAGCTGGTGTTGGTTTATCAGATACTACTGGTGTTATGGCATTAGATATTAATGAATTGCCTGTTGAAGCTACTTTCGACCCTGCTGCTGATTATGTTGCATTAGAAGATGCCACTGATAATGGTAGTAATAAAACTATTTGGTCTGTAATTGCCACAGCTATTGCTGGTACTGGACTTACAGCGACAGATGGTGTTTTGGCTGCTGATGCTGTTTCTGGTAATATAGTTGAAAGTGATATTCAAGTTGAAAATGAATCGGCTACTTGTGATGGTGTTGAAGTTGATTTTGAATTAAGTAATACACCGCTTTCTGCTTCGTTAGATGTGTATTTAAATGGGCTTCGGCAAGAGGACGGCTCGGGAAAAGATTATACTGTTGCTGGAACAACGGTAACGTTTGCAACGGCTCCTGATACTGGAGACATCCTCGTCATAAGGTACATAATTGATAATTAATAGTAAGTAGTAAATCTGGGAGAGGTATAAATCCTCTCCCACCAAAAACATATTGAGTTTAAAATGAAAAATAAATATTATTGTAAAAATTGTGGTAAAGAGATAAGTAGATTTTCTGGGGTCTATGGCAAAGGGAGATGTGGTTCTTGTGCAAGCAAACTAAGTAAATTAGGCATAAAAAGACCAGAACACAGTGAATGGATGAAAAAGAATAATCCATTTAAAGATAAACATCATACTAAAGAAACCAGAAAGAAAATAAGTAAAAGTCGTCAAGGTATTTCTTATTTAAAAGGAATTTCACTGTCTTTAGCACATCGAAAAAACATAAGTTTTAACCATGCTGATATGAAAGGTCTAAATAATCCAAATTGGCAGGGTGGGATTAGTAAAGAAGGATATCCTTGTAAATTTAATGATTTTTTAAAAGAGAAAATTCGTAAACGAGATAACTATACTTGCCAAAATTGTGATATGACAGAAGAAGAACATTTAATAGTTTGTGGCAAAGTTTTATCTGTTCATCATATTGATTATAATAAGAAAAATTGCGATAAATCTAATTTAATAACAGTATGTAATCAGTGTAATGTAAGAGCCAATTTTAACAGAGATTATTGGAAAAATTATTTTCAAGACAAAATCAATGTGGTAAATTAAAAGTGAGGTATAAACTATGAAAAAAGGTCAAGTAAAAAAAGCACAAAAAACTTTAGAAAAAATGAAAAAATTAAGATATGAAGATACTCTTTTTCTCAGAGATATAATTGCTAAGAAATTGTCTTGGGCTGAAAAAGAACGATTAATAGGATTAGCCAAAATAGCAGATTTAAAAAGTCAAATTAATAGACTTGAAGGTGTAATTGTATTTATAAAAGATTTACAAAACATTAAAAAAGAAGAGAAAAAATAATGAGCGAAGAAAGAAATACACGTATAAGAGCCTCCCAGATTTCTAGTATTCTTCCAATAGATATGGAGTCAACAAATGCTAGAGTAAATGGTTATGTTCCTCAATATAATGAGTCTGAGGAAAAATTTACATGGGTTACTGCGGACACAGCAGCAATAAAAAATCTTATCGATTATGCAGATAGTCCTATGATTGTTACTGGTGGAGATATCACTGAAGGAACAACAGGAACTTTTACAGTAGCAGCTTTAACGGCTTTATTAAGGATTACTGATAGTTTAACTGGAGAGTTAGAATATGTTACTTTAATAGAACAAGCTAATCAATCTATAACAGCAGCAGACACTACTTATTTTATATGTTTAGATTATAATGGTGGAACACCCCAAATTGTTTTAAGTATAACAAACCCTTACTCAAGAATATCTTCTCCAGATAGAACACAAATTGTTATTGGTAAAGTAATGAAAGATGCCAGTGATAATGTTCATTTTATTAATGGAGGATTTAATTTCCAAGATGGAGTTAGGAAACTTCATCAAAGAGCAAAGTCATTAAGGTCTCTCGAGTTGACAGATGGAAATACTATAACATATGCAGGAACAAATAATTTTGAAATGACAGCAGGTGTTATTTATGGTGGAATAAATAGATTTACTCAGGCTTTATATAAATCTGCGGACACAACTTTTACTCCAGTTTATCGAGATAGTGGTGTTGGTTGGGATGAAGATGACACACCAAGAAATACAATTGATTATGCTAATTATGATGATGGTAGTGGTTCTTTAGCAAATATAGGAGTAGGAAGATATGGTTGTCATTGGGTTTATAGACATGTTGATGATGGACATGTATTTGTGGTTTATGGTAGAGATTCATATAAATTAGCGGAAGCGGAATCTGCTCCAGAGCCAACAAAACCAACTCATTTAACAGATTTTGGTTGTTTAATAGGTTGTATTATTGTTCCTTATGGTGGTGGTTCATTTAAAACAATTCAAATGGTCACAGATAGATTTTTTACAGGAACTTCTGTAGCAGACCATAGTGATTTAGGAAATTTAGATTATGCAAGTGCAAATCATACTGGATTTGAACCAGCTAAAGGCGAAGATGATAATTTTGTAACTGATGATGAGAAAACGGTTATTGGAAACACTTCAGGTGCAAATTCAGGTGATGAAACAACAACATCTTTAGGTGTTGTAATTAACGGAGCCGATGCAAAGACAACTCCAGTAGATGCTGATATGGTTGGATTAATGGATTCGGCAGCAGCAAATATTTTAAAGAAATTATCGTGGTCTAACATAAAAGCAACTTTAAAAACATATTTTGATACATTATATTCTACTGCTGTAAAAGCCACAGGAGCAGAGATAGACACAGGAACAGACGATGCTAAATTCGCAACTTCTAAGGCTTTACAAGATAGTTCTATTCCTAAAGGAGTTGGTGCTGAGAACCCTACCAACCTACTCTCTAATGGAAACTTTGAACTGTGGAGTGCTTGGACGACTGCTGCATTAGGTGGAACAATATCGGTAGATGGAGATTATACTGTTCATACATTTACTTCAGATGGAACATTCACACCATATAGAGCAGGAGATGTTGATTATCTTGTCGTTGCTGGAGGAGCTGGTGGAGAGGTTGGTGGTGGTGGTGCAGGTGGTGTACTTTATGACGCATCTCATGCTGTAACTGCTCAAGCATATACTATTACTGTCGGTGCTAAGGGAGAAGGGGCTACCGCTACTGATAATAGTACTAATGGAGGTAATTCTGTCTTTGATACGAAGACAGCAGTAGGCGGTGGAGCGGGTAGAAATACAGATGGTGCTGATGGTGGCTCTGGAGGTGGCGGTGGTTATGGGGCTACTGTAACAGGTGGTGCTGGAACTGCTGGTCAAGGGTATGCTGGTGGAGCTGGATTTATCTCAAATGCTGGTGGAGGTGGTGGTGGTCAATCAGCCGTTGGAGTAAATGCAAGTAGTGGTGTTGGAGGAAATGGAGGAGCTGGAATAACGTCATCAATATCTGGAACATCAAAAGAGTACGCAGGTGGAGGTGGCGGTGGTGCTCTAACTACTCAGGGTACAGGCGTATATGGTGGTGGTAGCGGGTCTTATGGCGGACCCGGCAACCCAGCTACAGCTAATACTGGTGGTGGCGGTGGAGGTTTTTACCTTACTTACGGTACAGGTGGAGGTGGAGATGGTGGTTCTGGTATCGTCGTTATTAGATATTTGACATCTACTCAAGTAGATTGGAACGCTCCTGATGGGTGGACATTAGAACAAACTCCAACTATTGCAAGAGATACGGGTGATGTTGGATATGGTTCTTATTCTGCAAAAATTACTGGTAATGGAGCAACATTAGAAGGGATTAATTTTACAACTGGAACTCTAAAACCTTCTACTTCTTATACATTATCTATTAGAGCAAAAGCAACTGCTGGAGATACTGCAAGCATCAAAACAACAGGTGCAACAACTAATATAGATGTTGAATCAACCTCGGCAACATTTGAAACTAAAACTGCTACATTTGTGACTGATGGTTCTGGAACAGCAGTAGTTATTAAATTAATGTCAAAAGCTGATACGGATATAGTTTGGTTTGACGGAGCTATGCTAGTAGAAGGAAGTTCTGCATTTGCGTTTGCGGATAAACCAATGCCAGAAGTCAACCCTACTGCGAGAGGTATATTAACTCTTGAACAAGGTCAGATTAAATTCCCTGCAACAGTTAATGCAAGTGCAGACGCCAACACTCTTGATGATTATGAAGAAGGGACTTTTACTCCAACTTGTTTTGACGCTGCTACAGCTGGAAACGAAGTTGACGCTTATTCAGAGAATAGTGGAAGATATACTAAAATCGGAAGACTTGTTCATGTTCGGATAATTATGCGAATAAATGGAATAACTGCTATGACAGGCGGAAATGATATCTTTATCAGAGATTTGCCCTTTGTGATATTAGTTGACCAAGGATATAACATTACAGGTTCATGCACAGCAGCTGGTGTTTTTACTTTTAGCGGATATTTAACTTTTGAGGGAATTGAAAACAGCGCATATGGAAGAATAGTAGAAAATGTAACAGGGACAGCAGAAGATTATGTTATTGTTAGTGAGTTTGGGACATCAGGATGGGTATATATAGATTTAATGTATGAAACAAGTTAAAGGAGAAACAAATGTTAGAAAAATTAGAAGTAATAGACTCAATCAACGTATTAGAAAGTGGACATATCCAAGTCCGCCAAGCAACCAAGATACTGGAAGATGGTAAAGAACTATCCAAGTCTTATCATCGTTGGGTGGTGAGTCCAGGGGATGAGATTTCCGCACAAGATAAAAAAGTTCAGGATATTGCCAAGGCAGTACACACGAAAGAAGTTGTTGATAAATATAAAGACAAACTAAAGGAACACAATGCCTAACTCACCAGAAGGAATAGGCGAGATTAAAAAAGATTTTTGGATTAATAAAATATCAGATTAAAGAGTTATCTGTAGATGCGTTGTTAAAGACAATAAGATAGAATCAGTTGATGAGAAAATTAAGTTAAAAAGTTCAATAAATGATTTAGGAAAAACAATGAAAAAATGGAATATAGATACAGAATATTTTTTAGAAACTTCAGTTATTGATGATGAAACTGGAGCTTTTATAACAGGGCTAACAATTACTTATGAAGTTAGAAATAGTGATGATAATACATTATTTGCTTCAGGAACATTAATTGGTCAAGGAAATGTTTATAAAAAAGCAATTACTTTTACATCATTAGGACAATATCGAGTTTTTTATACAACTCCGTCTGGTTATGAAAATGGCATGGGCCAGATTTTAGTTATTTCAAGTTTATCAAATTCCACTATTTATGATTATTTTGTAGATAATAGTCGAGAAGATGCATTTAAAGCAGACGTTTCAGGATTACAAACCATTATGGTCAAAGTGTTAGGATTAGTTCAATCTAATTTTAGAATAACTGATAATGTTTATGATTCAAGTAATCGTTTATTATCCGCTACAATTAAAATTTATAATAATAGTACAGATTGTGATAATGATGAAGATTCTATCACAACATATTCTATGGTGTCAACTTATGATGACGATGGAAACCCATCTTCATATAAAGTCACGGAGAATTAATATGTTAGCGTTAATAACAAAAGGAATGATTGCTTTGAAATTTATAACGATTAATCGTTATGTTCTGCCATATAATGTAAAAATTAAAAATTTAAATAATATTGATTTACAAATAAAAAATCGAACTAATATAACTGTAAATATTAAAGGAGTTAATTAATATGTCATCGAATTTTGTTAAAGGAGATACGATTGAATTAGAAGTCACAGTGAATGTTGATATTACTGGTTGGGAAATTCGTTGTGAAATTTATGATAAATCTGGAGGCAGTATAAAATTAGCTAATTTAGCATCTGGTGGTGGTAATTCTCAAATAGAAATTACAGACGCAACAAACGGTGTATTTTTAATTACTGTTGCAAAGGATTTAACCACAAGTTTTGAGGATAAATCTTTTATTGAAATTGAAAGAGAAGATACAACTGGAAAAATCTTAACTATTTATCAAGACAATATCTTTTTTAGTGAAGAACAAATAACATGGGACACTCCATAATTAAAGAGTAATAAAACAATGTTAAATTTAATAATTATATTATTTTTATTATGGGTTTTATATTATATGAGAAAAAACTATGAATCGTAATACACACAATCAAATTAAAAAGGCAATCTTCAAGGATTACGAAGAAACAGTGTGGGTCTATTTAAAAAAGACAAACACAAAGGGAGCAAACTATGATGTTTATCGGAATACTGGTCATAGTGTAACAAATCAATCTCCAGAGCCGGTTAAAGCTTATGTTCGTCAAATTCAAGGAAATAGCTTAATTGCTAGAGATATTGGATTAAGTCAATCTGGTGCAATAGAAATTGTTATTGAATCTAAAGACGAAAATTTATTTAGAATTTGTGAAAAAGTAAAATATAATGATGTATTGTATAGTCCTTTTAATGAAGCATTAGGAAATAAAGTTCAAATTTATAAATCTGAATTCAATTTTAGTCGTGTTGTTTTGTTTAGACAAGGAAATTAATAATGAGATATAATTCGCACACTTCAGAATATCGAAAAATATATCGAAATAATAATAAACAGCAAATCATTGATTCTGATAAAAAATATTATGAAAAAAACAAAGAACAAATTTTAAAAAACAATAAAAAACGAAATAAAGAATATTATAAAAAGTTTCCTTGGAAAAGAACATTTAAAGGCATTAAAGATAGATGTAATAATTCTAATGATATGCATTATTCGAATTACGGTGGAAGAGGAATTAAATGTTTAATAACCTCTGATGAATTAAAACAACTCTGGTTTAGAGATAAAGCTTATTTAATGGATAGACCTTCAATTGATAGAATAGATAATGATGGAAATTATGAATGTTCAAATTGTAGATATATTGAGTTAAGTACGAATTGTGTCAAGGATAGAAAAAAAACGGTATTACAATATGATAAAAATAATCGATTAATTAAAAAATGGAACAGTTTAAAAGAAGCATCTTTGAAATTAAATATTTCACATGGCAACATTTCCGAATGTGCATCACACAAAAGAAAATCGGCTGGTGGTTTTTGTTGGGTGTTATCATGAAGATACAAATAGCTATTCGAGATAAAGTTGGAAAAGACTTTGTTATAAAAGAAATACAACGAATAGTTAATATGTCAGAAACAGATTTAGAAAGAATTGCTAAAAGATGTGAACTTATTATTAAAGAAACGATTATGAGTAAAGCATCAAATCCAACTGGAAAAATGGCATCAGGATTTTATGCACACAAAATTATGAATGGTTGGGCCGTTGGAGATATTGATGAATTAGACAGTACAATTCCTTATTGGAATCATCAAGATAAAGGTAGCGAGGGTATTGGGGCTGATTGGAATCATTTTCTTCCAAAAGGTATATGGGTTGATGGACGATGGGTTGAAAGCGATACAGGATTTTCACATATAAAACCAAAAACACCAATCCCTGCAATGAATTATATTGCAAGCACATTATTATCAATGGAACTTGAAATTAAAAACATTTTAAAAAGGAATAAATAATGACTTGGAGATTATATAGAAATCTAGAGAACAGTTTTAAAGATTTTTTAGATACAAGTATAGCATCTGACAGTTTGGTTGATGAAAAAGGTAATGCGATACCAGTTAGAATTGGCCGAAAAAATGATAGTAATTGGACTATTCCATTCTTTTCTGTATATATGGAATCAGAAACACTTGATAATTTTGAGATTGGTTCAAATTTAAAAGATGATAGACAGCTTATTATTTTAGATGTTTATGCATCAAATTCAGGTGAAAGATTAGATTTAACAAAATGGTTAGTGGACACAATAAATGACGGATTTAGATATTACTCATATACCTATAATTCTGCCACTCCCGAATCACCAACAGCAGTTGCCGGTGGTTGGGTAAATATAAATTTTTTAACAAACGCAAGAGTCAATTTGGGTCAGAATGTTTCTAAAGCAGATGCACATAGACATCAAGTGACGGTTAGTGTTTGGATATCATAAAAATAAGGAGAACAACATGGATTGGAGAATGGTACAAGTAATATTTAATTTGTTTCAGTTTATTTTTATCGCAGTTATTTTTTCTGTTTTAAAATTTAATGACTTGAAACATTTAGATGCAGATGTACATGAGTTAAAAAAAGAGTTTCATGATTCTGTTAATAAATTAACAAATGATTTTCATGAATCCGAATTAAAGAACAGTGAAAGACACGCACAAAATATAGAGGCTATGGGGAAGATTTCAAATACTGTAAGTCATCTCACAGGAAAAATAGAATAATTTAAAACAAAGAGGAGAAAAAATTATGGCGACAACAATTAGACATGCAAGTGCTTTGAAACCACTTACTGTTGCTGAACGAGCAGATGTTGATTTAGATAACATGGACAGAGTTCAGAATTTTTCAGTATCGGTTAATCAACCACAAGAAAAATTATATGAGCTAGGTAGACTAGCTAAAATGGCTACTGATAAAGAGAAATTGGAAGTATCTGTTTCGATTACTCAGTTTGAATATGGAACATTAGATTCATATCTACAAATGGCAGGATTATCAGCAATGCCTTCTGGTGGACTTGAACTAGATGATTTTGATGATTCTAGAACAGATTTTATTAGTCCTGGAAAAGCAGAATACGCTGGAGCAGTAGAACAAACATTATGGTGTGAAAGATTATCTGTTGATTCTTTAGGAATTAATATTAATGCAGATGAAAGATTAGAAAGAACGTTTGAATTAAGTGGAAATTATTGTAAGATTGCTAGAGAAGGCAATAAATATGTTATTTTTACTTCAGATGATGTTCCTTCGGGAACTTCAGGAAGTTATGATATAACTTTATCTAACCCTGCTCCCGTTGTTAATCCTAACACTGCTGGCGAATATATTTTAAAGGTATATAGAATTAGAGCCGGTGTTGCCACAGCATTAACTGTAACAACTGATTATACATGGACAAATGGAACAGCAAAATTAAATATTATAGCTGCGTTAGCATATGATAATTATCGAATTTGGTTTACTGCAGCTTCATATGGCAGTGCTGGTGACCCAGAAGCATTAAACGATGCTGATGATTATTATCTTTCGGCTGACAATGTAACAGTAACAATAGACGATGGAACTAATGCTGCTGTTGAATTAGATAAACTTACTGGACTTTCAATTGATGCTACTTTTAACAGAAGTGGAGAAGGTGCAATTGGAACATCTGAGAATTTATTTAATGATGTTGAAAGTTATGATGTTAGTGTTTCTTTAGATGGTTTTGTTAAGGATTATCCTATTCAAGAAGCTTTAATGACTCAAGCAGGACAAAGTTGGGGAATTATAAATTATACGGATATGAGTTCTGTTTCAGTTTTAGTAAAGGTATATGAAACAAGTGCAAAATCAACATTCATTATTGGTTATAAAATCACTGGGTTAGAAATTTCTGATGACTCACCTGCTGATTTCTCTGCAAATGAGTTTGGTTCTTCAACAATATCATTGGAGTCAGATAATTTACTTATCTCGACAACAGAAGGCGATATTATAGTAGCATAATAATTATAAGAAGTCCGACGAGAGGTTTATGGGTCTTTCCATAGCCTCTCATAGGCATAAATGGTCTGAAAAGGTGAGGTTTAAAATGTATACTATTGATAATAAAGTTTTAAATAAAATTTTAAAAAGAAAATTTAGTTCTTTAGTTGGAAATTCTTGTGAAATAATTGAAAAAATATTAAATGAGAACATAGAGAAAAGTGTGTCTGAACGACTAATAAAGGATTCTATAAAGAAATTTTCTTATAATGCTATGCGAGATATAGAAACTCAAATAGCTCTTTTTAGTGAAGGTGTAACAATAAACGTACAATTTAATAGACCAGACTCTAAATAAAGGGTATGGTTTTTTGTATTTAATAAACAAAAGTGAGGTTAGAAATGGACGAGAAACAAGGAATTAATGAAGTATTAAATGAATTAATGAAAGATGAAATAAATCCTGAGTTGATTCAGGATAATAAAATTCATTTTAGAGTATCAAATGACATTTATAGAGTAAGGATGCCAAATCAAAAAGAAAATTCAAATGCAACAAGTCATAAAAATAAAACATATATAAAATTAATTCAAGAAGATAACACTTTAACTATTAAACAGTTAAAAAAAGTTTTAAAAGAAAAACAAGATATTGATATTGATGACTTAGATAAAAAAGCATCTGAATTAGAAAACGAAATGACTCAGGTTTATTTAACTTTAGCAAAAAAGAAGAGTTCTGAGAAAAAATCTATAAACAAATTAAAAGAAGAATTACAATCAATAAGAGATAAAAGATTGGTTTTAATTTTAGAAAAAGCCGAATATTTATCACCAGCTATTGAAAATCAAGCTCAAGATGAATATTATAGATTTTTGACATCAATATGTACTGAAAAATTAATTGATAAAGAAAATGATAAATGGGAACAGGCGTGGATTAGTTTTAAAAAATATGAACAAGATGATTCAAAATTACCTTATTTATCACTAGGTCGTATGACCGAGCTAGTGTACGGTGCGTGATTGTGAGTTTCGAAAGTAAAATAAGAAAATTAGCTAGATTAAATTATTGGCAAAATATTTATTCGGCTAGTCAAAAATGTTCTGGAATAAGATTGTTTGAAAATATATTCAATTATAGTGGTTTACAAACAAGTTTTCTTTATTGGTTATCAATATACGATATGCTTTTTTCAGAATTATCAACACATGAAGATGAATTTTTGACATCTGAAATTTTGGAAGATGATGAAAGAACCGATGCATATTTAATTTACAGAAATAAAAAGCATGATTATTTGTGGCGTAAACACAGGGCCGAAGAAAAGAATTCACAACTAAAAGCAAATCGCAAAAAAGGATTTCAAGAACAAGGAAACGAAACTTTTATTAATGTCGATTTGAGGAGAGAAGAATAACATGGCAAGTTCAGCAGATAGAAAAGTTATATCATATATTGCAGATATTAAAGATGTAAAGCGTAAGCTTAGAGAACTTTCTTCTTTAAATAAACGTTTTTCTAAAAATGTTGGTCAAGATATGAGTAAAGGATTTAAGAAAGTTGGTCAATCTCTTGGTTCAATTAAAACCACTGTGGCAAAAAAGGGTCTAACTGATTTAGCAAATACATCAACCAAAACAGCTCAAACGTTTAAAAGATTAGATGGTTCTTTGGTTCAAATCACAAAAACAACTAAAGTAAATTCTAAAGGTGTCGCTCGAACAACAACAGCATATAAAGATTTAGACAAAAACACTGTTTCTTTAGGACAAAATATTTCCAGATTAGCTAAAAGAGCAGCTTTAACTATTCCTTTGTGGTTAGTATTACGAGGTGCGATGACAGGCATAACGTCGACTTTTAAGAATGGTACAAAGGCTATCGTTGACCAAGACAAAGCATTTCAAAAAGCAAAACGAAATATAAGTGGAACTACAACTTCTATCGAAGTCAATTATAAAAAATTAAAAAAAGCAGCTAGAGAATTATCTTTGGAAACAGGTGTTAGTATCGAAGAAATTGTTCATTCATTTCAAAAGTTTGCCACCGTTGGTTTTGACTATGAAACGGCTTGGAAAGGTGCAACGTTCGCAGTAAAAACAGCAGTGTTAATGTTTGGCAATGCAACTGAAACAGCCAATGCTTTTGCTCGCTCATTAAGAGTTTTGGTTGATAGAAGTGCCGGTGCAAAATCTGCCGGAGACCAGATTGCTGAAGCTATGGCTCAAACAGCCGAATTATGGAAAACAAATGCTTTTGAATTAGGTGAATTTACCAACGATTTAGAAAAATTTGCCGGTACTGCAAAAACTACAAATATTACAACTCAAGAAACAATAGCATTATTAGCCACTTTAAGCACGGCTGGTTTAAGAAATCGTGGTGGCCGTCTTTTAAGAACATCAATTCAAAAATTATTGGGAAATTTAGATAAATTGGCTGGAACTTTAGGAATAAGGGTTAATCCTGAATTAGATACTACTTTTGGTGTTTTGTCTAAAGTTATTGGCGAATTAGAATCTCTTCAAAGAGCCACAGGAGCTTTAGGCCCAACAACTAATATAATTAAAGAAATTTTTGGTGGTGTTAGAAGTTCGGAAGTCGTTCGAGCTTTAATTGCATTAAGAACCGAACTCCAAAAAAATATAGAAGTGACGGGCGACGTCAATAAACTCAATGAAGAATTTGACATACAAAATGCTACCGTTCATAGATTAGCTGCTAGATTTACGAATTTAAATAAAGAAATAGGTAAAACTTTTGTTTCTGCTGTTTTTGGTGGAGACGATTTTCGAGAAACATTAATATCTTTAGTTGAAGTTCAAGGAAAGATAATAGACGATGCTAAGGTTTGGGGTGAAGCGTTAAGAGCGGTTGGAACAACTGTAAAAACGTTAGGTGATTTATTTAGAATTACATTGGGCATGGCATCTGTTGGAACATCAGAAGCAGTTCTATCAGTTATTAAATTATCTAGTGAAGTGAAGGAAGCACAACAAGCGTTTGACAATTTTCAATCGGCAGCTAAACAATTTGGAGAAACACTGTCAAAGGCTTTAGAAGGAGAGTTATCTGGTGCTGAATTAGATAGAGTTATAGCAGGTATTGAAACTCGTTTAAACAATATTAATATTGAGCCTGAATGGGATAGAACTACTTTACAAAAATCATTAGATGTATTAGTAAAGTTAAAAAATGAAGAAGTTTTAATAACAGAAGAAAAAGAAAAACAAGCAAAAGCAGATGAAAAAAACAAAACAACTTTACAAACAAAGTCAACTATTGCAAAGTCTATTTTAAATAATACTATTTCCAGATTACAAGCAGAAGGAGCATTAACGTCTGAAATATTAAAGTCAACAAGTGCATTAGTTAAACAATTAAGTATTGAAGAACAAACAATAGATAAAGTTCAACGACAATTAGAGTTAGAACAAGCACTTTCTAAAGAAAAACGTCTTCAATCTGAAATTGGAAGTCAATCTATAAAGTTATTCAACATTGCTAAAGAACATGGTGTTGAGATGGCAAAACGTATAGGAGATGTTTTATCTGGAGATGTTGATTTTAGTAATTTTGTTAGACGTGGTGGAGAGGTTGTGGACGTTTTTAAAGATGAATTTTCAAATATGTTTGAACAACAACAAGCCAAAGCATTTTTCAAAGGTGACACTGTTCCGGGATTACAAGATTTAAGAGGTGGTTCCAGAATAGCAATAGAAGAGCCAGCTATTCGTAAAAGAGAGCAAACAGCTATTTTTAACAATGCCACATTATCATTTAGTAAAAGTGTGTCTTTGTTTGCACGAATAACAGAAAGAGCGAACGCTCTTCCTTCTCAAACACCAAAAACACCTGTTCCAATTTCTAAACCAAAAACATCAGAAAACTGGCATGAATATAACATACCTGTTCAAAATGAAAAATCAGCAACAAATATAAACTTTGCACCCGGTTCGGTTGTTTTAAATGGTACTGCCAATAAAGACGATAAAAAAAGAACTAAAATAATAATGACAAAAGTGTTTAATAAATTAGTAGGAAAACAAAATAATATAGTATAGGGAGAAGATTTATGAGTTTCGTTCCATTACATAAAATTTATCAATCAGACGGTGTCACATTAAAATATACAATAGAAGATGTTATTCGTAGAGAACCTATGTTGAATATTAGTGTTCCAGATTTCGTTGAACATCAGAATATAAGAAGTGCAGGTTCTATTATTATTCCTGGTGGCAATCAACCTTACGATATTACGATATATGCTAGATTGGCAGCAAGTAATTATGAAGGATTAATGACCGCTTTTGAAAGTATGCAAACATTAATAGCAGTTAATACAAATTATGTCTTAAAAATAGATAAATCAAGCACAACAACAGAAGATGTTAATGTAATGAGATTACAACCAATTGTTGTTGATGCTGGAAGAGGAAATTTAACTAGATTTCTATATTATACGCTAACGTTACGGGCTGGTGTGTGGCATTGATGAATAGACATAAGAGAGGCATAGAATTACAGAAAATATTAACAAAATCCATTTTGAAAAAAGAATATATCGATAATAAATTATCTTCTCATAAAATAGCAGAAAAATATAACACAAATCACACAACAGTAAATAAATATTTAAAAAAATATGAATTTTGTATTCGAAATAAAAGCGAATCGTTAATAGGAAGAAAACGAGATATTTTAACTTGTCAAAAAATTTCACAAAATAATAAAGGAAAAATTCCTTGGAATATAGGAAAGAAATTAACCAATAAACAAAAAAAGAATATTGTTTTTGCACTTAAAAGTAGAAATTACAAAGGCTCAAACCATCCAAATTGGAAGGGTGGAAAACCCAAATGTGTTGATTGTGATAAAAAACTTTCAACACATAAATCAAAAAGATGTTCTGTTTGTTATAATAAATATAATTCTGGAAAAAATCATTATAATTGGAAAAATGGTATTACGAAGTTAATTTTAAAAGTTAGAAATTGTTTCAAATATAAAATTTGGAGAAAAGATGTTTTTGAAAGAGACAATTATACATGTCAAATATGTGGTCAAATAGGAAAATGTTTAGAGGCTGACCACTTTCCAACTATGTTTTCTTTAATTTGGAATGAAAAATGTATTAAAACATACTCACAGGCTTTACAATGTTTTAAGTTGTGGAATATTTCAAATGGCAGAACTTTATGCAAAAAATGTCATAGAAAACACGGATTAAGACCAAAACAATATTTAAAGGAGAATTAAAATGGCAACAGCATTAAAGATATATGTAAATAATGGAACGTCTGATTTAGAATTAAATATAAGCGGTTCAAGTTGGGTCGAAATCGATACAACAAACGACGAAATAATTTTTACAGATGGAAGTGACACAGTTAAAGATGGTGAAGCTATTCCTAGCGACACTCAACTAAATTCTGCTGCACCAATATTAGATTCAACAGAACAAACGATAGCAATGTATTTATTATCAGATAATTCTGCATCTGCACTTAAAGAAATTCATAATATGGGGGCAGGAAATTATAGATATGTTATGGCTTTTGAGTTCACAACCGCAACTGTTAGTGAGCCAGTTTTAGAAGCTTGGGATGATACAGATTTAGATTCTGTTGATAGTGTTCCTCTTGGTTCTGGAACACCTTCTTCTAGTTGGTTTAGAGGAGTAACAACAACAGCAGCATTGCCAGGAGCAGCTTGGACAGGAAGTAGATTAGCTGGTTCTTCTGATGGTAATTTTCTTTGGTTAAATAATGAATCTGGAGCTTTATCTGTTGCAGATGTGTTATATTGTCAATTAAAATTAGTTATTCCAGCAACTCAACAAGATGCTGGTAGTACCAACCCTGTTTTAGCTGTAAAATATGCAACCACATGATAATGAAAAATAAATGTATAGACTGTGGTGTTAAACTAAACAATTCTAAATCAAAACGATGTCGAAAATGTTTTTCAAAAACATTAGAAAAACCGCATTATTGTGAAGTTTGCGGAAAAAGACTTAATAGCTATTATGCTAAAAAATGCTTTCATTACAGTAATTTACAGCCCTTATGGGCTAAAGAAAATTTAGAGAAAGGCTCGAAGCGTGCAGATTAAAAAATTTGATTATACTGAAACAGAAATTTCCGATATTCTTGTTGATACTTATTCTTCTGAATATTTATGGGTTGCTTTTAAACAAGATACAAGCGGAAACTGTAAACTAAAAAAGGTTTCGGCTCATAATCCATTACAAACATATTATGATATAGATATAGCCACAACAGAAATATCAAAAATGATTATATATAGTACAGATATTTATGTTGCATTAAATGATACCACATATATTGCTAGTATTTATTCTATAACAAATCCTATTGGAGATGTTACAAATGTTGATATTCCTTCCGGAATCACTCAGAAACCTATAGATATTGTTGTTGGGAATTATCTATATATATTATTACCAGGAAATACCAGTGGAACAAATGCAAAAATATGTGTATTTACTACGGCTGGTGTATTTTCTGAAACAATAGATTTATCCACTGTAACAAATGCAGTGTCGTTTACAATTGATTCTAATAATAATCTTTGGATTGTTACAGATGAATTAAACGCAAAATTAATAAGAGTTTATGATGATAGTGGTTGGACAATCCAATCCACAACACTTTAAAGGAGAAATAAGATGAAAAAAGAAAAGAATTTATTTGAAATAAAATACAATATTACTTTAACAAGAATATGTAACTCAACAGGTGAAATTATTGATGTAGAACATATTCATAATATTGTTGTAAATAATGGCTTAAATTTAGTAAGAGATTTTCTAGGTGATGTTTCTGTTAATGCTCCTAAGTATATTGCTATCGGAGAAGGTGCAGTGGCAGCAGCCAACGCAGACACGGCTTTAGGCAGTGAATCAGTAAGAGAACTTGGTGCAATCAATGTTGGAACAGATTATCAAGTTATATTTACTAAAACGTTTACCTTTGGTTCTGGTGTTTCATATAGTATTACAGAAGTTGGTCTTTTTGATAGTGCAACTGCTTCTGGTTCAACAATGTTTAATAGAGCAGTGGTTTCATCTAAAGCTGTTGACTCTGATACAGATTTAGATGTAACCGTTACATTAACAGTTGCTAGAACAGCATAATAATTATTAATTTTACATTCAAGGATAAAAAATGGCAAACCCTTTAAACAATTCGTTTGAGACATGGACAGTTCCGGGTTCAGCCGGTTCCTCGTCTGGAGTCTGCACAAATTGGACTGTAGTTACAGTTAATGGTGGAACTGCAACTAGGTCTGAGGCAGGTTCTGCGCGCGTATATTCTGGGACATATGCTGTAAATTGCCGTGGTGCTCGTTCTGGGAACCCAAATCAAATAGGTGGATTAATTTCAGATGCTTTTACAGTAGAGAATGATTATATTACCTTTTGGAAATATGACCAAAATGCCGGTGGCGTTACTCCTATAGTTAAAATTTTTAGTAGTGCAGATGTAGAGCTTATGTCATTTACTCTAACAAAATATGTTGGATGGCGACAATATTGTATTTATATTGGTGATTTAATAGATGACGATATAAAGATACAAGTTCAGCAAAGTCCTACCGGAAGTGCTGGTTATTATACAATATACGATTTAGTAGAATGTACCGATACTCCTGTCGGAGAAGCCTGCTATGACTCTACTAATGAAGATGAAATAACACCAGACACAGCCACAGCGGATAGTGTTCATAGCACAGATGTTGCGACAAATGTTATTGATGATAATGATACAACAAGATGGAATCAAGATATTGGTGTTGCTAGAGCAAATGCTTGGGTTAAAGTAGATTTAGGTTCTGTGCAATCTGTAGGAAGAGTTTTAATTAGAAGAAATACGGACAAAACAGCTACTTTTAATGTTGATGTTAGTGATGACGATTCTAATTGGGATAATATTGTAACAGCCGATGAATTAACAGAGGTTCAAGAATATTATAATATAGATGCAAGTATTAGATATGTGAAAATATCAAATTTTGGTGGAACACAGACATATGCTCAAATTTTTGAAATTCGTTCTTTTGAACCTGCAGAAATAACAGAATCAATTTCTGTTGAAGAATCTGTATATTTAGGTGAAGAATCAGATGTAAATATACCTAAATTAATATTGGCGATTAATGAATCTTTATATCTTGGAGAAGAATCTAGTGTTGTTTTTGATAAATTATCAATAGATATTAATGAATCTTTATATCTTGGAGAAAATATTGATGTAAATATACCTAAATTAATATTGGCGATTAATGAATCTTTATATCTTGGAGAAAATATTGATGTAAATATACCTAAATTAATATTGGCGATTAATGAATCTTTATATCTTGGAGAAAATATTGATGTTAATTTATCTAAATTAATATTAAACATTAATGAATCAGTTTATCTTGGTGAAAGTTCAGATGCTCACTTAAACGAACAAGTGGAATATGGTGTAAGAATAATATCTTATAACCCATTAATTATTTTGTCTGGAATAAATACGGTTAAATTAACACATATTGATATATCAACACCAGCAGTTCCAGTTGTAACAACTCACGTTGTATCAGGAATAACAAACGCAAAAGATGTTGTTTTAAATGATTCAAATGATTATTTTTATTTAGCAGGTGCGGATGGAATTGTTGTAAAAATTGAAAAAGCTGATTTAGATGCTCAGACGATTGTAGATACATCTGATACTGATGATTTTCAAAAAATATCATCGTTAGAAACGTTTTTTAGAACATTTGCTTCTACAGATGATTCTTCTGGTGAAATCATAATGATTGATGAAGCAACAATAAGTAAAATTAATACAGATGTTAGATGGTCTAAACGTATTACTAATACAATATCTTGTTTAGTAAACACAATATTAGGTAAAAAAATAAACTGTGATGTTCGTTTTTCTGAGAATGTAGAGTCTGTATTAAAAACAGATATTCGTTGGTTAAAATATGAATATGCTGATTTAACACAACATCCTGTAGATTTTAATGATATTCAAGTAAAAATAAATGGAACTGATTTAGCTCCATTAAACGATGTTGATTTAAAATCAATTAATATTACTCATACTAAAGGCGAATATAGTACAGCTTCTTTTAGTTTAAACAGAAGACATGATAATCCAAATTATGATAATCAAGGAAACTCTTCTCAAATCACTAACCAAAACGCTGTTCTTATATATATTGATGGGCATTTAGAATTTAGTGGAACAATTCAAAGTTTTAATGCTGAAAGTGAATTAGAGTCAATTGTTGTTAATGCTAGAATGACTGAACCTTCAAGAAATAAACAAACAAGGTCTATTCCATTGGCTTCTGTTGGAGAATCTTTAAATTTATATCATTGTTTATTAAATTCTGTTTATGTTGAAAATCCAGATTTAAACACTCAAGCCGTAATTACTAATGAAAATGGTTTATATTGGAGTGGTAATGAATGGGTTGGAGATTTAAATGAAGCACAAGTTTTTGCATCGCATGCTTTGGCTGAGTCTAGTATTCCTAGTGATTATACTTCTCAACAAGCATGGCCAACAAATTACGAAGAAAGTCCTGCGTATTATAAAGGAATTCAAGTAAATTTAGGAACAAGTATAACACAGAACATTGAAAGATATAGTTCTTTTACAGACTCTGCTGCTTTAGCAACAAAAATTGAAGAAGGAACATTTAACCCAAAACAAAATTGGTCATATTTTTGGTTTGCTTCTTTTGAAAATTTTATATCAAACGTAATAACAACAAGTTCAAGATATTTGGGAACTTCTTTAGGAAGTCTATCTGCTGATACATGGAAAATAAATGGTGCTTCTTATAAACGTCAAAAACAACTTGATGATGATACTGCGGATTTAGGAAACTATTATGTTGGTTCTGCACCATTTCAAATTATCTCTCTTCAAAACGGAAAATTAACAACTAAAGATAAATGGGTTGATAAAAGCGATGGTTTATATAGAGAAAAGGATGCTTCTTATGATTATATTCAATATGCAAAAGATGCTGCTGCTTTAGAATATAGTAAATTAAAAACAATAAATAACAGTATAATTCCTGTCACATCATCTCAAATTGATTTAACGATAGATGGATATTATTATTATGCTATTAAATTATTAACTCGTTTAAATCTATCAAACACAACAGCATCAGGAATATACTTTGGTTCTAATGGATTTCCTGTATCAGTAAAATCTATTTCTATTGATACAAATAGTATGAGAGTATCTATTGAATGTGATAATCAATTATCTGTTGAAGAGATTGGTGAAATAGATAGAAATTATCCAGATGTGAATTCTGATGAATATATAAATGATAAAGAAAGTGTTTTAAATTATCGTAAATATGACCCTAATGTATCTGGATATATAACATAATGCCAAACCCACTAAGTAAGCATAGAAAAGTAATTCAAGAATTGTGGCAGAAAGAACAAAAAAATAGTCAAAGAATTTTCAATCTTGCCAAATTTAAACTTATAACTTCTCCTGCAACTTTTATTAAGAAAAAAAATGAAATTATTTTATTAGACCATTTTTATTGGGATTATGATTCAGCAGAACAGTTAATGTTAGTATCTCATTCATTTCCTAATATAGAAGATAATGATATTTCATCTATTTATCCGGTTATGATGATTGAGACAACTTCAGGATTTAAAGACAAGGTAAATTTAGAAGCAACATCAAGTGAATTTAAACCATTTTGGAAAGAATGGAACGGAGTTAAAATATTTTATGCATGGGTTGGAGCATATTCAGAAGAAGACAGTGGTAAAGACCCTGTGGTATATACGAGTTTTCCATTATATTTTACTGTTAAATTGATTATTAAAAATCCAAAACTTTGGGAAAAAATTAAATGAAAAAATCACAGCCCATTAGTAAATTAAATGAAAAAGCTAAAAAATCTGCAAATTTATTAAAAAAAGTTGATAATTCTATTGGTACTCATAAAAAAGATGATTTTTTTAAAACCCCAAAAGTTTTATATGAGTCTGATTGGATTGGAAGTCAAACTGACGAGGCATCAGAAATAGGAAAACAGGTTCAATTTATACCTCAAGATGGAACTGGTTCAGTTATTAAAGGTGATGACTCTCCGGCTTTAGTTAGGTATTTTTTAGGAACAGATATTAACATTAGTGAAGAATATTTGCCATTTGTAAAAAGTTCGATAATAATAAAAAGTCAACCTAAATTGCAAGGTCACGGTATTTGGAGACCTTCATATACAACGTATGATTTTGATTATCATAGAATAAAAGGCGATTCAACTATAATTTATAAAGGTAAAAGCCCAACAGCACGTCATTTTACGCAAGATAACATTGATGACGGAGATGTTGTTTTAAATATGACAAGCTCATGGTATTATGGAACAATAGCATATACACTTGCAGGAACTTCATATGTTTTATATGATGCTTATGTTGTTGATACTTTATCGAATTGGGATTATGACCCAAACACAGGTTATTATAAATCATTTCGTTGTCCAGCACTAGATAATTTATATTCTACTTCAGTAACAGGAACGGGAACTTATGTTATATACAATGCGACTCCATCTACAACAAGAAACATAACAATGACAGCACCATTGATGAATCACTCAACATCAATTCATGCATCTGGAAGATTATATATAAATGGAGTGTATGACCAAACATATACTATTGATTCACCATATAATTTCATATTTATTAATGGTAATGTTCCATCACAGTTTGATGTTATTAAAAAAAATTATAAACTTTTTTATTCAACAAAACGAGCTAAAGAATTTAGAATTATTGATAACACATTAGAAAATTTTCCAACTACAACCTATTATCAAACAGGTGTATTGCCTTATTCTAAACTATATGTTGATGTTAATTTTAATGGTTATCCTGAATCTTATAAAACTAACTATCCATCAACACTTAAATCTGAACAAGAAGATGGTGTTTGGATAAAAAAAGAAACAGGTAAATATATATATCAAATATCTGGAAAGTTTTACATATCTCTTCCTAATGAGTTATTAGTTCCTGAAGATGTAACATTTGTTGATGAAGATTATAGTCAAAATGGAGGCACATATTTAAAAGATTCTGAAAATAGACCAGATAAATCAATACCTAGATATAAAATGTCTTCTGATTTTAATTTAGAATTAAAACTATTATTAACATTAAATATACCAAAGGATTATTCATCCACAGAATCTTATGACTTACAAAAATAGCTTACAAAATTTAAATAAATTAATTAATTCAAATGAGATTATCGTAACAGATAAGAAAATTGATAATAACACAATAGAAACTAACATGATTGTGTCATCTTCATCCGAATATTTGTTTACAAAAATCAAAAATTTTGGAACTGATTGGAAATTAATGACAACTAATGCTTATCTTGCAACTAGGAATAAAGCATATGCGAATTGGTCTGTTTCTTTTTTAAAATTTGATTATCGTTTATTACCATGTATTAATGTCAATATTGTTTGTAAAAATGGAGTTAATGGTTCTATTAATGAAAATGTTGATTATTGGTCTTATGGGATGTTACGAGGATATTATTTTGTTACTGAAGATATTAAAAATGAAACATATATGAAGAAAGTTACGTTACATGCCTATTTATTTATAACAACAGAGTCATCTATGGCTAATTATGCTAAATTCCTAATACAATTCATAAATCCTAACAAGTATGTATAAATTTCTTAAAACTTTTCAAATAACACTTTAATTCCGAACACATTTTTAAGTGAACGATTCGTTTCACTCATTATTTAATAAAACAAAAAAGGACAGTCAATAAAACGACTGTCCTTATTCTTTTGTATTAGTGAGTATGCCTTTAAGAGTTAATTAAATAATTATGGTCTCTAAACTCGCCTTTCACTCTATGTATAATTAAGTATTTAATAACTCAGGCTGAAAAGGGCCATTTAACTTTCTTATTTCGTAAACACTCTTATAAAAATTTCTTAATGTAGCTAATTTTCTCTTGTGTTCGGTTGTAAGCTTCTTAGGAAGATATTTCTTAATTCTATCTATCTCTTGCTTAACAAATTCTCTTTTATTCATATTATCTATCCAATACATTCATTAAGTTAGCTATCATCCAAATAACAACTAAATCTGTTGCAAAATTATAATATATATACATATTAATCCCTTTTATTTAATTTATCAGTTATAAATTCAAATATAGCTGTAAAAATTCCTTTTACCATACCATTAATTATATTAAAGAAAAAGTAAACAATGCTAAGTGTTATAGCTATTTTCATACATCCAATTATAAAATTCATTTCTTAAATCCCCCCAATTTTTACGTTTGTTCCGAACTCAAATTCTAGTGAGCCACAAAAATTCGTGGCTTATCCTTTAAATCACCTATTCTCCAAAGTTTTTCATCTATGTTCTGGGCCTTAGAGTATTCTATGCTCCAACGCTTTGCGTTAGAGTATTCAATTTTAAATTTTTTATTTAATAATGGTTTTAACAAAGATTTTGTCTTTGCGAAGCCTTTATTTGATAAGTGAAAGTTCGTTTCACTCGCTTTTATAGGCTTTAAGACCAAAGGTCGCCATTGAGAAAATTCATTCTTACATTGAAACACTTTTCCTTTTCTATGAAAAGAAATTTGAAAAACCTCGTTTTTCGCCTTCCCCAGAATATTAATTGAATCAATTAAGTGAAAGTTCGTTTCACTCCCTTTTAAGTCTTTCTTCGTTGAAGAAAGGAATTTATATTTCGTTGAAATAATTAAATACTTTTCAAAGCCTTCTAAAACAATTCGTTTGTTGTTTAAAACAAACAATTCAATAGAAGTTATTTTGTCGTTTGGCAACTGGGAAAACTCGCAGTGTGTCGAGTACGTTGATTTCGTATTTAGGAAGTTTACTTTATATGTCATAGGTTGTTTATTCATTATTGCTCTTATTTATTGTGAGTTCATCTATTTTGTTCTCTAAATGTTCAATATAAGGAGTATGTTCATCACAGGCTTGGTTGTAGCCTTCATATCTTGGGTCATCTCCTATCTTATATTCCTTCTTCTCAGGTCTTTTCATATCCTCACTCCTTAGTCAGTTTATCTTGTTTAGAGCATATTGCTTTGGCTAGTAACAAACTTCTTTCATCTTTCATCGCTATAATTATATTGTCATATAAAAACACTCTTACCTTCTCCTCATCTAACCGAGTAATCTCTATAATTTTATGAGCTATTAAAGATGCGAAAGTTGATGAAAGTTCTTTATCTTCACAAATCTTATACCTCTTTAACTCTTCTTTAACTATCTCTCTTATCTTATTTTTCATATCTCCCTCCTGTTCCATAATTCAGTTAGTTCTTTTTCGGATAAATTGGAACTATTGAAACCATCTCCACATTTCTTGCAATAAATAGAACTTTCTCCCATAAAATGATTGTCTCTTCCCATCGGTTCGTAATAATACTCTGCCTTCCCTCCACAGAAAGGACAAGATTTCAGTAGTATTTTATCTTTATTACTCTTTCTGTATTCTTTCATATATTCTGATTGATTAAATTTTCCTGCCATCTTCTAATCCTTTCGCATAACTTTTTTCTATTTCTAACCGAGTGGCTTGGTAGATTGCTCTTATTTTCTGTTGTGCTGACATCTTATTGTTTATTACTATTTCTTCTATCTCTCTTATTTTATCTTTCATTTCTCACGCTCCTTATTATATTTCATCCATTGATATATGCCTTTTATGTTTAAAATGGCAAGACCTATACTTAACCATAACAATGCCGGATTGTGCATTAAAATAGATTGATAAATATATAATATATTAGCAATTGTGTTTAAATAGAAACCTTTTATGTTTTTATCACCTAACATATAAACACCTAGAATAAAGAAGACATTGCCAATCCAGCCAAGTGATTGTTCTAACATTATTTATCTTTCTCTTCTTTTATAGAATCTTCTAAATCTTTTATTGTTCTATCAAGACCTTTTCTTTCTTTAAGATATATCTTTAGAACTCTTTCTTTGCTTGTCGTTTTCTTTTTTGTGCATTTATCGCATCTACAATTATCACAATGTATTTTTTCGTATGCGTCTGGTGCATCTGGGTAAAATTCCCAAAGAAAACCCATTGATTTAAGTAATTCAAACTCTTTTCTTCTTAGTTTCTTTAAAGGTTTTTTCATTCATAACATTATCCATAACAGTATTATAATCTGTGATATGTTTAAAAAAATAAACCCCCATTTAACTAAAAACTTTACTCTTGATTCATACTTGTCTTTCCAAATAGGTTTCATTAAAAATAAAATAAGATAACCACCATCAAGGGCCGGGAAAGGTATCATATTAAATAAGAACAATGTAAGATTTAAAAAACTCACATAAAATAACGAGATATTAAAATTTAAAGGAACAGAAAAATTTATGGTTGTTTCTCCATTAATAATAAACATAAGAAAATTCCAATCAATCGTTAAACCTTGAACAATAGAACCATAGTGAATTAAATACACCACTAAAGCAATCAGTAAATTAAGATTAACACCAGCAGTTAAAATGATAACTTGTTTCCAATAAGGAATACAAGCAAGACTATTTTTAGTTGTTAGACCTTCTTCAATATCACAATAACCACCCAAAGGAAGCAAAGATATTCGCCAATCAATACCATTCCATTTTTTATGAAGCAGTATTTTACCAAATCCAAAAGAAAATGCTTTAACTTTAACATTAAAGAACAAAGAAGCAAAAAGATGCCCAAATTCATGTAAAAGAACAGATAAAATCAGTATGGTTATATAAAATGTCATAAAGCTCCTAAACGTGTTGATTTAATCAACAAATAAGCGTTTTCGTTGAACAAATTTCAACGATTGTTAATAAAGTATAGATATAGACTAAGATATCAAGAAAGTGTCTCTACATCAATCTGTGAGCGATTTATTGAGCTTCTTTTATGGTTAATATTGTCTTATCTATTGAATTTGTTTTTAAGTAGATTTCCCACACTTCTTTAACGTTTACAGCGTGGTTCATCGCTATTAATTGACAAATTCTGTGAAATAAAATATCTTTTTGTTTCATTAGCTTTTCTTGTTGTAAAGTTGATACAATTTATTTTCCTCTGCGTCCACACCAATCACAAATAGTTCCTAATATAGATGACCATTCGTGATGACAGTTCTCACAATGAAGTATTTGT
>Ga0075111_1000201_pt1 | contig 28700 bp, 28 predicted proteins | sample AntAceMetag02UKK_FD_69787 | JGI IMG/M metagenome (GOLD analysis project Ga0075111, IMG submission 69787) | Saline lake microbial communities from Ace Lake, Antarctica - Antarctic Ace Lake Metagenome 02UKK | ecosystem: Environmental > Aquatic > Non-marine Saline and Alkaline > Saline | place... | reverse complement strand
TGAAGTTTGAGCAATATTTAAAATCTGGTTCAAGTAAGGCTTTCGCTAAAAAGAGGTTGTTATAACCTTGTTGCACAGTAAACAGTTGGGACGAAGCACGCCATAAGTTTGAAATAGAGATAAGTATTTGAGTAACCAAAAAAACGAGCTAATGCTCGCTATGTGCTTGGACTAATAAAGCAAGGGGACCAGGGTATTGACAGCACGAATTAAATACTATATACTATGAGTAGAAGGGTCGACATATGCGCGGATAGCCATGGTCGGCTTTTTTATTTATCCGTCAAAAAAGTGGCAGGTTTTTTATTTTAAACAAGCACCTCAAAGATCCCAGGATTGTCTTTGTCGTTCATTTTCCTATCTATAAGTTTTTTCATCATGGCCTCCACTTTTGTAGGCTTTTTCTTTACGCCAATTTTCATTTTATAAACTACGCTTGCCATTATGGCCAAGCTATCTGCCATCTGGATATCAATATCTAAATTGGCCTTATTTACCAAGCTTAAAGATGTAACTTTATTTCTATAGTCTGGGCCGGTAATTCCAGCGGATGGAACACCTATCGACTGTAATCTGTTGTGCGCTTTTATCAAATATCCATCCTGAAAAGGATCTGATTCTGCCACAATTTTTCCATTATCTTTGCTTAGATGTTTTTCTGCGAATCCTTCTAATATTTTTATATAAGATCGTTTCAATATAGTAACATCACTCCATCCTATTTTTTGAGCCTTAGTCTTGTCGGTTATGACAAAAGCCAGTGATAAGGATTTGGCATTTAAGATAGATATCATGTCTGACCAGAAATCCAGCTCAACTTTTTTAGTTTTACGCAAGACTGCAAACGGACCCTTTTTCCTTAGTATCTCTCTACAATGAAGCACTATCTCTTCGTCATTAAAATATTTTTTCTTTAATTTCTGGATAGATCTGTCTAATTTTGGCCTAAATGTTTCAGGCAAAATAAAACCAGATAGGATAAAATTTTTGGATAAATGACCGAAACTAGCCTTACCAGTTTCATCCAGTGCCAAAACTTTATAATTATTCATAATCTATATCACTATTTTACCTCTACCACATAAATAATCAATGACACAACCCTCTGTGTTAAGTGCGTGGACTAGGCGCTGGTCCGCTTCTGGTAGGCGAGTAAGCATAATTTCTATATTTTCCTAAACCCGCCATCCGTGAAGAACCCCCCGACGTACGTCGGAGGAACCTTGACGGAAAATTCGAACGCTTGGCGGGTTTAGCGTTTTTGTATCGTAAATGTGTAAGCGTAGCTTGGGATTTCTCATTGCATTCGAAATTTAAGCAAAGCTTGGGATTTCTCATTGCATTCGAAATTTAAGCAAAGCTTGACGGGGGATCAAGCAAAGCTTGATGGAAGGCTAAGCAAAGCTTGACGGGAGTATAAGGCATTAGCCTTGGCGGAAGATTAAAAAAAAAGGGGGACGACACTCATCGTCCCCGAAACTGTCTTGATTTTTGATATAAACCTGTCCTAGCCACGCTCATGGTGAAAGAAGTGACACCACAGATAATAGCTGATATTGTCTCAATAAATGTCAATACTATGGCGGCTAACAAGAAAAACCCTGCGCCAATAAGCAAAGCTCTTCGAAGCCACAATCCATCCCCGTTATTCATTATGCCTCCTTACGTGAACTGATTTAATTTTATTGCAACACGATTACATTGTCAACGCCACGCACAACAAAAAGTTTACCCGTCCGTAGTTCGTAGAACGTAGGAGGGCCTTAACTTGTCTTGAGCTTGTCGAAGAGTAGAAGGATTGGCAAAAGAGGGCGATATAATCGGAATTTTTTAAATCTCTTCTCAAGCTTTGCTTAGCTTATGTACTCATAAAAAATTATGGATGTAATATATTGACAAGGCATTAAAAAAGCTCCGAACTTCTGTTCGGAGCAAAATTATTATTCTTTCACTGTCTTGATTCCAATCCCTTCTGCTTTTAATGTGTGTAAGAACACAGATAACTCGGCCAGTCTCCTTGACGCAGTATCTATAATAATATTTACACGCATCGCGCTACCATCAGGATCTTCAGGCATAGGTATCGTTTCTGTAGTAGCGACATACCCTGTTTCATTTAAGATTCTAACAATTTCTTTTAGATAAAAGGTTTCTATCTCTCTCATCATATACGCAAATTGATCTGCGGAACCTTCAACATTTACCCAAAACTCCACTATGTCTTCGTCTCTTGATCGGATAACTATTTTACCATCACTAACATCTGCATATATGAGACTATTGATAAGAACTCTCATTTGTTCCTCCTTCAGAACTACCTAAAGCCTAAATCATCTATGCACATCTGTCAAGACCACACCATAAATTTGAAATAGAGACTGAATAAGCATTGCATCTTCGTTCAGGAATGATAAAATTTGTCACATGCAAGAGAAAAGAAAAAAAAGCTTCAAAGAGAAGAAAAGCAAGGCAAAATAATTATATGAATCCCAAAAAAGTATTTATAATCCTTATTTTGAGGATAAAATTGTTTTCAGTTCTGACGGATTTCATCATTTGCAATTTTCTGCCAGGCGAGAAAGGAACAAGAAAGAGCAAAGTCTTAAATTTAGCCTTTTGCCGCTAGCGATAAGGGTTATAAAAAAAGCTGGAACCATTCAAGAGTACAGAGAAACATTGGCGCCCTTCGGGAAAAAAGGTAGGGATGGCTTTACAAAGACAAAACATGTTGAGTATTGGGCCTTTATTGCTATAGTTGGAGAAGATCCAATTAAAATAAGAGTTATTGTAAGGCGCGTAGGTGATGGAAAGATAATATTTTGGAGTGTTATGCCAGATTCTAATTTAAAAAAAATGAAAAAGTTACACAAAGCTGGCATTGAAGATGAATAGAAAAACAAAAATACCGTCCAAAGACGGTGTTTTTGTTGTGCCTGCCTTCAGCTTGGGTAAACCTTGGCTGAACGGGGCTTTCGCCCACAAGCACATACTAATGATATTAGATTAACAGATCCTTGTCAAGTGGATTATTGTTTTCTGTTATGGTTTGTCGAGATTAGATTACAACAAGCTAAACCCGCCATCCGTTACTACACTTGGCGGGTTTAAGTATTTGTAATAAAACACAAATTTATCGTTAATATATAGGAACAAAGCACACCATAAATTTATTAACAGGATATCATTGACGCATATAGCATATATGCTATACTCAACATGGATACCCATCCAAACTATAAAATACATTATTTTGTAGATGACAAAGGCATTGAGCCAGTAAAAGAATACATAGATAGCCTGTCCGTAAAAGAACAGGAAAAAGTTTTTTCTTTTATAGATCTACTGCTAAGCAGGAATGGTTACTTAGACCAGCCTTATTCAAAGCATATTGAAGCTAAAATCAGAGAGCTTATAATCGATTTTTCTAAAAATCATCACAGAATATTCTACTTCACTTTTACTGGTAAAAAAATTGTTTTGTTGCATGCTTTTCTGAAAACTACCCGTCGTACACCAATAAACGAAATTTTAAGGGCAAGAAATAATCATAAATACTTCTTAAAGACAAAAGACAAGTATGACTAAACTAACTAATTACGAAAAACATTTCCAAGAAAAAATGAAGGACAAAGCCTTTGCAACGGGTTTTTCAAGAGATCGCCATCGACTTGAAATTGCTTATAATATTATTGAGCTTAGGAAAAGCAAGAGAATGTCACAGGCTGTATTGGCTAGAAAAATTGATACTACCCAAAGTGTTATTGCCAGAATAGAGTCTGGTCATCAGAATATCTCTGCTGATAAATTACAAAAAATTGCTTCCGCATGCGATAAACAACTTGAGGTTAAATTTGTCTAAAGATAGATTTATAAACTCTGTGCTTTCTTGTACTTCAAAACAATCTGCTTTATGGAGTTCCAGTTGATACTTTGGATAGTCCATTGAAGGAAGAACCTCTCGCTTTACCCAAGAACCTTGAGTAATTTCCAGATTTCAACAGATACTTTGACAGACCATGAAGCGTATTTAGGTATTTATATCTCATATATTCACATATTAGCGATCGATTTTTATTAAAATTCCTAATCTAGTGGTTACGATATAGCCCATTAATACAAGCACTTTAGGTAAGTGCGCCCGATATGTCCAAATTAAAACAACACAATCTTTTCGGAATTGACATAGACAATATTAGTCCCGAAAATTTGATTGAATTTTTAGAAGAAAGAATAGAAAACAACGAAAAGCCAATTCAGGTTATTACTCTTAATCCTGAAATGCTGGTTGAGGCAAGAAAGAACAAGAAATTTAAAAATATACTAAAAAATACAAATTTAGTTCTTGCGGATGGGATTGGAATAGTTTTAGCAGCTAAAATTTTCCTGTCAACCAATCAAGGTTCTTTGCGAAGCAAGGGTTCTTCTAAAGAGAAACTTTGTCGAATTCCGGGAACAGATATCGTCAGAATGATCTTAGAAAAACTAGACAAAGAAAAAGTCTTTTTATTTGGCTCCACGCTGAACGTTGTAGAAAAAATCGCTAAAACAAAAAATTATAATATAGTGGGAGTTTCGTCAGGTTATAATATTGAAGATAGGGAAGTAATAGAGAGAATAAATAAGTCTAGGGCAAGCATTCTACTTGTTGGGATAGGAAGTCCTAAGCAAGAAATATGGATAGATGAAAACTTATCCAAACTAGAACATGTTAAAATAGCCATTGGCGTAGGCGGAGCATTCGATTTTTTATCTGGCAAAGTTAAGCGTGCACCAATGTGGCTTAGAAAAGTTGGACTTGAATGGCTTTGGAGACTTGTTTTAGAACCAAAAAGGATAAAAAGAATATTCAGGGCAGTTATTATTTTCCCTTTATTGGTTATTAAAGATAAACTGAAAAAACCTAAACACGCCAAGCGTTAGAATCTTTTCCTATTTCTATTAAATTGAGTCACCACTAAGTGACAGCATTGGGCCACTTAGTGGTAGGCGAACTCATCTATCTCAAGTTTCAAGTTTTTTCCTAAACCCGCCATCCGTTACTACACTTGGCGTGTTTAGCTAATTTTGTGTGTTTCTTTCTTCCTTTCTTCTCTTCGACATACATCGGAAAGGTTCTTCACACTTGGCGTGTTTATTGATTGTATTTGTCTCACTTTTCTCCCCAATCTTCTCTCATTTCTATTAAATTGAGTCACCACTAAGTGACAGCATTGGGCCACTTGATTCTCCCCAAGGTTCTTGAACATAGCGAAAGGTTCTTCTGATAGGCGAGCGAATATGATTCCCTTTCTTCTCCTGTTCCATGCTTTATATTACGTGTTGCATTTTTTTGGTGTTCAGATATCGATATTTCATTATTAGAAATAATCTTCGATTATTGACTTAATATTTAGCGGTAGTAAAATAATTGTATGAAAAAAGAGTCATTAAAAAAGAAAATTTATCAATATACCGCTTTTTTTGAGGTTGATAAAAATGGTGGATATACCACAACAATTCCTTCCTTGCCTGGTTGTGTTTCGGAAGGTGAGACCTTCGAGGACGCACTAAAAAATATTAAAGAGGCAGCGAGTTTGTATTTAGAAGTTGCCAAAGAAAGAAAAGAAATAATCCCCAAAGATGAGAAGGAAATAATTGTTGCGCCCGTATCAGTAAGAGTTTAATAAATGACACGACTGCCTACCCTTAAATCACGAACGATTGAAAGGGGACTAAAAAGGGCAGGTTTTTGTTTATACGTCAGAAAGGAAGTCATCGAATTTATTCAAAAGACAGAACTCTTATTGTTCTTCCTTGGCACAATAGAGATATAAAAAAGGGGACATTAAGAAATATAATAAAATGTTCAGGATTAACGAAGAAAGAGTTTCCAAAATTGACGAAAAAAGGAAAGACAGTAGGGCAAATAGGGTCATAGAAATAATCACTGAGAAAACCCTAAACCCGCCATCCGTTACTACACTTGGCGTGTTTAGCTGATTTTGTGTGTTTCTTTCTTCTTTTCCCTCTAATTTCCCTTATCACCCCTTGTTTTTATCTCTCTCCATTGAATCATTGTGTCATTGAAAATTGAAATCTTCTGTCAAGAATCTAAAGATTCTTCAAATTACATTCCTTCTTTCCATCCAGAAATTATTCAATAAGGAGAATGACTTCTCTTTCTATATTGTAAGGTTTCACGTTTCACGCTTTAAGTTTTACGCTTGCTAAATTATAAGAACCTGGCTACGCCAGAACCTTGACGGAAGAATGAAAACCCATTTTATTGGAATTGGTGGCATAGGCGTTAGTGCCTTAGCTAGATATTACAAATCTATAGGAGCTGAAGTTTCTGGCTCTGATCTTGTTACGTCTGAAATTATAGACGAACTCAAGACCGAAGGAGTAGTTGTCTTTATAGGTCCCCATAGTGATGAACATATAAAAAAAGACACTGATCTTGTTGTTTTTAGCGCAGCAATCAATGAAGAAAACATAGAATTCAAAAAAGCTCAAGAACTTGGTATAAAAACTCTGAAATATTCAGACGCCTTAGGAGAAATAGCAGAAGATTATTACTTGATTTGTATCGCTGGTACTCACGGGAAAAGCACGACGACATCAATGTTGTCATTGGTTCTAATTGAAGCAGGCATGGATCCAACAGTGATCGTAGGAACAAAATTGAAAGAATTTGGTAATACAAATTTTCACGCAGGATCATCAAAACCCCAGAAGGGATATTCTAAGCCTCTAATGCTTATAGAGGCAGACGAGTGGAGCGCGTCATTTTTAAGCTATAAGCCAGATATTATTGCTATAACAAACATAGAAGAAGATCATTTAGACTATTACAATGACCTTGATCATATTATTAAAACATTCAACCTATTCATCGGTCAGATGAAAGACGGCGGAATTCTTGTCTTAAGCAAGGAAGACTCTGGTAGCCAAACTTTACTTAAAGAATTGTCAGGCGATGACCTAAAAATACATTTTTGCGACGAAGGCGAGGGGATTCCAGAAAAAGAGATAAAAAAAGCTTTAAAAGTCCCAGGCAAACACAATCTAAAAAATGCTCTAGTCGCAAATTCTGTGGCAAAAGCATTATCTGTGTCTGACGAAAACATTCTTTCGGGATTGAGCTCTTACGAAGGAGTCTGGAGAAGATTTGATGAAAGAAAATCAAAGATTAATGGCAAGGAGATAACTATTATCAATGATTATGCTCATCATCCAACAGAGATAATGGCGACACTCGAGGCAGCTCGAGAAAAGTATCCAGACAAAACAATATGGACAGTTTTCCAACCTCACCAACAACAACGTACAAAGTTTTTTATAGATAAATTCGCCAAAGCTTTTGACTTAACAGACAATCTTATCTTAACGAACATTTACGAGGTAGCCGGACGAGAAAAAGAAGAAATCACAATTACGAGTCAAGATTTAACTAACAAAATAAAGGAAAGATGGCAAGACGAAGGACTCTCTGGCAAAGGGTTAGAAGAGGTAAGTGATTTTAATGAAATATCAGGAATAATTAAAAAAGAAACAAAAGATGGAGACGTAGTTTTATTAATGGGTGCGGGCGATATATGGAATATTAACAAATATTTATAATTTCTAACTTCTTTGTGCTTCATTGTCGTTTGGAAAAACACTTGAATTCTCCCGCCAAGGTTCTTCTAACGAGGAGGAGCAAAGCGACGGGAGCCACCGTCAGCCTTAGGCTGATCCACCTTGGGCGGAAGTGTTGAGGAGAACATAATCTTCTCCCACCAAGGTTCTCGGGTTCTGTTTGACTACTGGTGGGCAGGGAAAATAGGGGCGTTAGATAACAATAATAAGTTTAAAGTATAGAGGGTTTTTTTCTTGATTTTTAGATTAATGAGGATAGAATGAAAGAAAGTAGTATATTCTGTTTTTATGAATGAATATATACAATTAAATACTGTTACTCTTGAGAATTTCACCGCCTAGCGGTGTTTTTTATTTATATCCAAAAAATATGACGCAATGAAATGCTGTTAAATAGGCGTTTGCGGGCGCATACTTTAATATATGACGCAATGAGCTTGGATATATGACGCAATGATGATACAATTAGACTATGAATGAAAGACAAGAACAAATTATAGGATTTGCAAAGGAAAATCAATCTTTTAAGAATAAAGATTTGGTTACCTTTTTTAATAATCAATATTCTCGAGAAACAATTACTAGAGATTTATCTTTTTTGTGTAGGCAAAATATTTTAAATAAAAGTGGTGCTGGAGCGTTTGTGCTTTATTCTATGTCAGCGAAGTATGACTCAGTGAAAACTATTGATGTTGAAGAATATTTTGAAATTCCATATACAGAAAGAAAAATAAAAGAAAGATTTAATTTTGAGATCTTTAAGACTTTAGAGAATGATAACTTTACTAAAGAAGAAAAAGAGAAGTTAGAAAATTTACATGCTAAATTTATAAAGAATTTTTCAAAATATGATAGCCAAACTCTTATCAATAAAGAATTTGAAAGAATTATGATTGAGTTTTCCTGGAAGTCTTCTGAGATAGAGGGGAATACTTATTCGCTCTTAAGTACTGAGGCTTTGATCAAGGAAAATGTAGCAGGAAAGGGAAAAACCGAAAAAGAAACTCAAATGATCCTTAACCATAAAGACGCCTTTAATGAAGCTATTCAGAATAAAGAGAGATTCAAAAAATTAAATTATTCCGACATCGAATATATTCATTCTGTTTTAACTAAAAAACTTGGAATTTCAAAAAATATTAGAAATGGAGCAGTTGGAATTACTGGCACAAAATATAAACCCCTGGACAATAACTTTCAAATTAAGGAGGCTTTAGAGGGTATGGTTGATTTAATCAACAAGAAAGAGTTCTTCTTTGAAAAGGTGTTTTTATCTTTAATTTTAATTTCATATATTCAGGCTTTTGAAGATGGGAATAAGCGAACGGCGAGAATGCTTTCTAACGCTATACTTTTAGCGCATAATTCTATACCACTTTCTTACAGGATAGTTGATGTGAAAGAATACAAGAAGGCAAGCTTGTTATTGTATGAGGTAAATAATATTTCTTATTTTAAACAGATATTTATTGAGCAATTTGAAGACGCTGTAAATAATTATTTTAATTGATAATGTAAATAGGTGAGAATTTAAAAACTTAATTAAAAGGAAAATAAATTTGTGAATAGTATACAATTAAATATTATTACCCTTAAAACATTCACCGCCTAGCGGTGTTTTTTATTTGTGTTTAATAATAAATATGCGAAATTCTGAAAAATTTGAAGCGCAATCATCTGAGGTGCCTAATAATAAAGAATCACAAGAGCAAGCGCACAAACCAACGAGAGAAGAAGTAAGGAAAGCTAATGAGCCTGAGACAACACAACTGAATAGAGATTTTAATGAAAAATTTAATAAATTATTCCAGACAGACGACCCTCATTTGGCTCGATTAATAAATGTTACTAGTAGGGGAGAAGATTCTATGATTGTTCAACGCTTTTTGGATGACAATAGAGAGCGTTTGTCAGTTGAGGCGCAGGAATTTCTTGAGGCTTCAATTAATGTGAAACGCACGAGAGAGGCCGCTCGCGAAACAGAAATAGAAGAAAACGTGCTGTCGGAGGAAGAAGAAAAAGCTGAAATGGCAAAATGGGAGAGACATTCATCGTCTATGATGGCCTTGTTTCAAAAAAAAGATGACCTTCACAGAGAAAGAGTATTAAAACTTATAGACAGAGTCAGCGTAGCAGAGGATTCTTTCATTCTTCAGGGTTTTCTTGATGACAACAAAGAGAGCTTGTCTCCTATCGCCATAGAAGCCATTGAATCTAAAATACAACTACTAATATAATCAAATAATATAATTTACTTAATTCAGAACGATAATTGGTTTTAAATCTGAAACATAAACACACTCATTTTATCTTTGTAAAATATTGCATCCGCAATTTTTATGAGTACATAAAATATCACAAGAACGTAATTTTTTACGAGTACATAAAATAAGCAAAGCTTGACGAGGGAATTAAGTCCTAACGTTTCTACCTATCGGTAGGTAGGAGGCATGGTTCACAATGTACAGCCACCTTGAGCTAGCTCGAGATGGGTAAGTTGAAACATAATTAAATAAAATATATGAATAAATTACTCATTGGCTTGGGATTTGTTGTCATCGTTATCATTCTTCGAATTATTTTACCAGGGAAGACGCGCAATAAAATCTCTGCTAAAAAAGAATATAAATACAAAAAGAAAGATTTTTTTCTATCTCGGGCAGAACACGAATGCTATGATGCCTTGGTTACTGCCGTAGGAAAAGACTATAACATCTTTCCTCAACCTCACCTTCCAACAATTGTTGGTCATAAAATTAACGGTCAAAACTGGAAAGGTGCATTTAGTCACATAAACGGAAAGTCCGTAGATTTTGTGTTATGTGATAAAACATATATTTCACCAAAACTTGCGATTGAACTAGATGACCGTACTCACGAACGTCCGAACAGGAAAGAACGAGATAGTGAGGTAGAGCGAATACTCAAAGATGTTGGTCTTCCTCTGCTACGACTAGAAAACCACGGGCGTTTTAACCCAGAAGAGCTTGCTAAAAAAATCAATGACAAATTGAAGAGAAAAGAATAAATTATCAAAGTTATTAAAGCCAATGGATAGAGTAAACCAGTTTCTAAACATATTCATCTTGTCGTAAAATAGCCCCAACATTCCTGCCTGCTGGTAAGGCACTGTTCACAATAGTCAGCCACCTTGAGCTAATTCGAGATGGGTCGAAATGATAGAGTATAGTTATTAAAAAAAATTTATATAAAAAAATGAATAACAATATTTTTGAAGAAATAAAGAAGATAAATGAGTATAATAGTGAATTTTGGTCTTCGAGGGATCTTGCGAAAGTACTCAACTATTCAAGCTATAAGAAATTTTTGAACGTTATTGAGAAAGCAAAAATAGCTTGTAAAAATAGTGGAGAAGTTATCCACAACCATTTCGCCCAAGCGGACGAAATGGTCAAGATTGGATCTGGTGCAAAGCGCTCCATTGAAAAAATGCATCTCTCTAGATACGCTTGCTATTTAATTGTTCAAAATTCAGATCCCAGTAAAGAGGTTGTGGCACTTGGACAAACATATTTTACAATTCAAACAAGAAGGCAAGAAAAAACAGACGAGTTAGTCGAAGACCAAAAAAGAGTTAAGCTGAGGAGTGAGATGAAAAAACACAACACCTCATTGGCTGAAGCGGCGAATGATGCCGGTGTGAAAAATTATGGAAAATTTCAAAATCATGGATATATGGGACTATATGGTGGATTAGACGCTAAAGATATTCATAAAAATAAGAAACTAAAGAAATCTCAACAAATACTAGACCATATGGGCAGCGAAGAACTGGCTGCAAACTTATTTCGTGCCACACAAGCTGACGCAAAATTGCGTAGAGACAAAATAAAGGGAGAAGACGATGCAAATGTGGCTCACTATCATGTTGGACAGAAGGTCCGAAAAACAATCGAAGATTTAGGCGGAACAATGCCAGAGAAGTTACCGACAACAGATGGTATCAATAGAGTACAAACAAGAATAAAGAAAGTGAATAGAAAGAAGATAGAAAATTAACAAAACTTTTTTTAAAAGTGAGGTAAAATAATCCTAACGTTCCTGCCTGCCGATAGATAGGAGGCAGAGTTCACGATGGTCAGCCACCTCGAGCTAGTTTATTTCGCTTGAGAAGCTGAACCCGCCATTCCTTGAACCATTGGCTTGTTTATCAGGAATATCTTCATTTTGTCGCTATTAATTTATTCATTTGTGATATATTATTAAAATACGACATTTGTCATTTTAGGAGGTGATTCAGATGCGAAAATGGTCAGACAAGTTAGCGCCCCTATTGTTGGTATTTGGAGGAACGGCGATAGCTCTAGGATTGCTTTTCGCTTTCACCGGCAGGTCACATCTCCAGAGTTCTTATAGTGGGGATATGTTTTTCGTTTTGGGAATAATCCTTTGGACTTGGGCACTCTTAGGGAGTATCCAAGAAATGAAGACAGTAGGTCGTATTCTGTTGAAGCTTGTACGTGGTAGATGATGTTCTTTAAGGGCTCTATAAGTGCAAAGTCAGCACAACGAGCCCTATTTTTTTATAATAAAAATACATAGGCATGCAAAAATTCTCTATATTTACCTTTGATGCGCTTGACGAAACATAGGCAATGATATAGGATACAAATAGTTTGAAAGGAGGCGTGGCTATGTCAGACCTTATGACAAGTGAAGAATGGTTGGCATCACTAGAAGCTAGCTTACGGAAGAACGAAAATAGGGCTAGTGAGTATTTCTGGCACATGGTACACAGGTGGTATACGAAAGATGCAACTTGTTTGCAAAAAGCTGTGGCTTTGATTAAAGAGCATAGCCCAGAAGAACTAAGACAAATTCAGAATCAGATTGCGGGTTTGTCGAATGTAGCTCAAATGTAGCGGTCTACTAAACTTAGAAGGCAAGGGGAGTCCAACATGGCTCCCTTTTTTTAATAAAAACACTACAGAAACAATTATGTCCACATGAAAGCTCTAAAGGCTTTCTTTTCGTGTTTTTTGTGTTAAAATTTTGACAACAGAATAGAAGAACCTGACTCCGTCAGAACCTTGACGGAAGATTAATATAGAAGGACCTTTGGACCACCAAAGAACCTTGAAATATATGACAATTTCCAAGAAAAAATTTATTTTCTCTATTTTTGTTTTAATACTGGCATTTTTTTGTACGAACAGACAAGTTGTTGCGATAGAAACAGTCTATAATGAAACAGAGGTTCAATATATACAGACAAGGTCTGTTTATGATGGAACAGAGATACCTTACATACAAGACAGATCTGTCTGGGAGAATACCGGGAATCTACAAAATTTACTAAAAATAAAGAAATCAAAAACAGGTGAATCAACGGTGCCAACATATTATAGTCCATCAAAAATAGTGATTCATGGCTATGATTGCAATATTCACCTAGCAAATGGTAAAGAAAATCCAGCTTGTAATTCTGCTGGTCAAGATGCTATCTCAATAATACAAAATATTTACAGGTATCATGTTCTTAACAAGGGGCTTGATGATATTGGATATAACTTTATTATTGGTTGGAATGGCGAAATATTTGAGGGACGTTACGGAGGGAATGGAATCGTGGGTTCTCACTTAGATGTAACAAAAGATTGTATAGACTATAATGTTGGAACAGTGGGTATTCTTTTGCTTGGCAATATTGAAGAGGGAAGCGCTTCTTTGCAAATAAAAGAAAGTTTAGCCAAGTTAATCGCCTGGATATCAATGGGTAACAATATTACGCCGACAAGTTTAAGTAAAACAACAAAAGTTTGGCAATACGATCAAGTCAAAAATAAAATGGGGGAACTGGGGTGCGATTTTGAAGAAGGAAGTTTTTCGACTGAATGGAAAAGTCCAACAGTAGGTTATTATAAGGATATAGATTTTTTCAATGGTGATTATGGCTTAGACTTGAATGATATTCGAACAGAAGCTATCGCTTATAAAAAAATATTCGAAAAATATTCTTACCGAAGTGAAGACAGTGGTAATATTTGGAATATAACTGACGGGACAAGGACTTCTGATGTAAAACTAGGAAGCAAAACTATTACGATTACTGACTCTCAGCTTAACTATTTTTCAGAGCCAGAATCAGTAGTCATAAAAAATGGAAGCGTTTTTCTGATAGAAGGACGCAACAATCCCTATGTACTGAAAGAAAATATTTGCTATGAGGTTATTTCGCAGGGGATTTTTGATGCTTGGAAACTAGGCAGTGTTAACCAAAAAATAGTTAATGCTCGCAATATTCCAGACTGTCTTTTTGGTTATTATTTAAATTATCCCATAGGACAACTTATCCGCGCTGATAGTGATGACAAGGTATATTTAGTAAATGATGACAGCAGTATTTCTCACATTTCATCATTGCTGACGTTTGAAAAACTAAATTTTAATTGGGACAATGTAACTATTATTAATAATCAAGAAATTAATTTTTCAAAAATAAGCGACTCAATTCTTTTGCCAAGTGAAACCTTGGTACGTGGTAGTAGTCCAACGATATATTCAATTTCTGGAAGAACAAAGAAGCCTTTTGTTAATTCTCAGATGTTTTCGCTTTACGGTTTCAATGAAGATGACATAGAAACAATATCCGAACAAGAGTTAAGTCAATATAGCATAGGTCAAGCCATGGTGTATCCAGACAATACTCTCATTAGTATTGGTGACGATACATATATTATTGTTAAAGGCAGGCGAAATCTAATTTTTAATAGTATGTTGTCATACGTAAACACAGCTAACAATGAACCAATTATCTTGCTAGAAGCAGACAAGCATACATATCCACTTGGTCTTGAAATTAGAGAAATGACGGATATTACAAAGTTAGAGAATATGATAAATTCTGAGAAAGAAGATTTTGTTTCTATGTATGCAAACGTTCCTGTGGGTGGACTCATGAGATCGGTAAGGGTTGGCGTTACCAAACTGGACAAGGGTGAGATTATTAAAGTTTCTGCAACTCAAAATTATAAGAAAAAAATTGGTCAGTCCAAGGCCCAAGAGATGATTGCTGAAAAAATGTACGACATACTCCCAGAAGACAATAGTGACGGTTTAAAACTTTTCTCTTTAAGTGGCAATATTGTGTTTAATGTGCTTATAAAAGACGAAAGACACAGTTTCACGGGGAACATAGAAATACTGCCCGTAAAAACAGAACAAAATACAGAATATTGGCTTGTGAATGAACTGTTACTAGAGGACTATCTTCAAGGATTGAGACTAATAGGAGATATAAGCGAAATGAATGCTTTAAAGTCATTAGCTATTGCTAGTAGGAGTTATGCTTTGTATTATATAGAGCTTGGTGGGCGGTACAGGGATCTTCCATTTCATATTATGAAGAAAGAGCACAATATGTATTATGAGGGGTTTGAGGCGAATAAAAATAATGTAGATTTTTCAAGAGCCGTCGATGAAACAAGAGGAATAATTATTTTTTATGAGAAAACACCGGCTCTTGCAATATATTCAGACGATACTTGTGGCATTAGTAAGAGGGCAAGTCAGGTTCTGGGGAGTTTCTACAAGAAGTTTTTTTATTTAAATGGTGGCATCCATGATCCAGCTGGCACAAAACACTTAGAAAATTGTTCTGACAGCACTGGCCATGGTATTGGAATGAGCTTAGTGGGCGCACAAGTATTGGCATCTAGAAGAGATAATTATGTTGAAATTTTAAAATACTACTATCCTTCGACTAATATCAACAAGCTCTACAAATAATTAAGATTTATTTGCACAAGCATGAATAATAGAAAGAGTTTTTTAGGAACATTTTTAGGTATATTAATAGTCATAGTAGTTTTTATATCTTTTATTTTTCTTAAAACAAGTTTTACTTTTAGTAAAATTACCACGAATTCAATAGATAAAAACGATCTACCAATATATCTACTTCCAGAACTTGAAGATCTTCCAGAAAACAGTGAAGACCAATTAACCTTTCTTTTGCTTGGTCAAAGGGGAGAGGGTATGCCGTTTGGTGGCTTGTTGACAGATGCGATTACGGTCGCTAATATTAATAAAATAACTGGAAAAGTTACTCTTATATCATTACCAAGAGATATATATATTCCTATGCCTAATTCTGATGACGAAAGAGAAAAACTAAATGCAGTTTATGCGTGGGGATATGAAAAAGGCGGGGTATCTATGGGAATTGCGTATGCAAAAGACACTATTTCTAGGATGATCGGACTTTTTATTGACAATGCAATTGTGATTAATTTTGAAGGGACCGAAGACATAGTCAATGAGCTTGGCGGAATAACTATCACTCTTGATAATGACTTTATTGAAGATAAGCAGTGGTGGTGTGACGAAGAAGGAGAGAACTGTAAACCATTTATAGTTCCTAAGGGAGAACAAACCCTTGATGGAGAAACGGCACTTTTCTATATGAGATCACGTTTTTCTTCTAATGATTTTGATCGTGCTAGACGTCAGCAGCAAGTGATGATTGCCATTAAGAAAAAATTATTTTCTTTGGGATATCTTGCTAATCCGCTTAACATATTAAGCCTACTAAATGTTGTAGAAAACAATATAAGAACTGATTTGAGCGCATCAGAAATGAAGTCACTGGCTAAACTTTATCAGAATTCTAATATTGATTTGGACAATATTAAGGTGTTTGTTTTTGACAATGGTCCAGGAGGGTATTTAGATGCGAAACATATTAATGGTAAATATATCTTGATTCCCAAGGCTGGTAATTTTAACGAAATCAAAGATAAGTGCCAAGACTTAATTATATAATTTGAATAAAATATGACTAGAAAAATTGGAAAAAATCTAAACCAACGCTTATTTATAGTTGTATTATTAGTGGTTCTTGGCTTTTTTTTAGGAACTCTAGCTGGTCGCACTAAAACATATAGACTATCTGTTCCAGGTGAATCTGGCACTGAAAATTTTGATATAGATGCAGATTTTGGATTATTTTGGGATACATGGGAAACAATTAGAGAGAAATACAAAGATGTAGATTCTGTCGACGACCAAAGCATGGTTTACGGAGCAGCTAGTGGATTGGTCGGTGCCTTAGGAGATCCATATAGTCAGTTTTTTGAACCGGAAAACGGAAAACAATTTTTAGATGATATTAGTGGTAGTTTTGAGGGGATAGGCGCAGAAATTGGAATTAAAGATGGGATACTAACCATTATAGCCCCGCTTGAAGGTACTCCAGCAAAAAAAGCCGGACTTAAGAGTGGCGACAAAATAATACAAATAGATGATGAGATAACAATGGATATGTCTATAGATGAAGCTGTACACAAAATTCGGGGAGAAAGAGGCACGAAAGTTATTCTCACAATTATGAAAGACAGTGGAGAGAGAGAAGATGTTCCAGTAACAAGAGGAGTTATTAAAATCCCATCCATTGCTTGGGAAATTTTACCAGGAACGGATATTGCTCACGTCCAGTTATTTAGCTTTACCCAAGACTTGTCTAAGGACTTTGATAGTATAGCTCAAGAAATATTAAGATCATCTGCTAAAAAGATAATTATTGATGTAAGAAATAACCCAGGAGGCTATTTGCAGGTTTCTGTTGATATCGCAGGGTGGTTTCTAAAAGAAGGTGACGTAGTTGTCTCCGAGGGACAGGGAACAGATGACGACAGGCAATACAAGTCATCGGGACCTTCAACTTTCAAAGACTGGCCAATAGCAGTGATTATAAATAGGGGATCAGCGTCAGCGTCAGAAATATTAGCGGGTGCCCTAAAAGATAATCTTGATTCAATAATAGTAGGCGAGACAAGCTTTGGAAAAGGATCGGTTCAAGAAATGGTAGACATAGGTAGCAACGCTTATGTTAAACTTACTGTGGCTAATTGGTTCACTCCAAACGGAACATCTATAAGTGAATTAGGGATTGAGCCTGATGTAGTTGTAGAAATGTCAGAAGAACAGATAGAAAACGAAGAAGACATTTTCCTAGAAGAAGCCGTGAAAGCACTAGAGTAGAAGAATAAGAAGAACCCCCCGGCATGCCGGGGGAACCTTGACGGGAGAGTTAAATTTTACGCTTTATGTTCCACGTTTTCCCCTAAACCCGCCATTCGTGAAGAACCTCGCCTTGTTGGCGAGAACCTTGACGGAAAATTCGAACACTTGACTTGTTTAAGCAATTTATCGTTCTTTTCATCTCTTTGTTTCTCTTTCTTATTTTCACATATCGATATATTTATATTTAGCCATCATTTCCCTCGAAATCTCTTCTTTCCCCGTATTCTTCTCTTTTCCCTAACTCTCCTTCAATCCACGCCTTAAGTTTCAAGGTTTAAGTTTTACGTTGCCCTTCTTCTCTCCCACGTTTCATGCTTCAAGTTTCATGTTCCAGGTTCCACGCTTCACGTTCTACGTTTCAAGTTTCATGTTTTACGTTTCAAGTTCCATGTCCTTAATTTATAACAAACATAACTATGAAGGTAATACTTTTAAAAGATCACCTAAAGTTAGGCAAAAAATTTGACATCAAAGAAGTCAGTCCAGGGTATGTCAAAAATTTTCTTATACCCAAAGAAATCGTTATGTCAGCAACTAAACAAAACATAGATTCAGTTAATCGTCTTAAGGACGAAAATAAAGCAAGAGACGAAGAGCAAAGTAAATCCATTAAGGATGTGGCAAGTCATTTGGATGGCAAAGAAATAGAGATTACTAAGAAAGCGAATAAAGACGGAAAGCTTTTTGCAAGCGTGACAGAAGAAGATATAAGAAAAGCAATGCAAGTTTTAGGACTAAAACTTGGTAAATCATTTAAAATTCAAATAGACAAGCACATCAAAGAAATTGGTACTCACGAAATCATTATTAGTTTTGAAGGCAAAAAAATACCCCTTAAACTTAAAGTAAAAGAGGCTGAATAAAGTAAAACTTAAGGCGTGTAACTTAAAACGTAAGAACCTCAGGATTACCTGAGAACCTTGATGGCAGATGGAAACTGAAGAACCTTTCGTTACACTTCCACCCAAGGCGGACCCGCCTCTGGCGGGCAAGAACCTTGGTTTTTACGAGTACATAAAAAAGTTTTAAAATAAAAAACCACCGACGCATGTCGGGGGTTCTTATGTTTCATGTTTTACGCTTCAAGTTCCACGCTTTAAATCACGTCAACATACTTTCTGCGTTTTTGTTTTCCGTCAAAACTGATTTTGTTTTTATCACGATATGATACTTGACCGTCTTGTAATGCAAACAGAGTATAATCTTTTCCCATACCAACATTTTTTCCTGATAAGATATTACTGCCTCTCTGACGTACTATAATACTACCGGCCTTAGCTATTTGGCCAGCATATAGTTTGACACCAAGATATTTGGGTCGAGCATCTCGACTTATTCCAGTGGTTTTCTTGCCTCCGCGATGAGCCATGTTATAGAAAAATGTTACAGCTAGAAAATTACAACAAGAACAAACAGTTTTTGTAACTTGATAATGATTTTACTCCATAATCAGAATAAAATCAAGACCCTGAATACATTTCTTTTATATTTTAATTATTTTTTGTTTTTTTTACTTGTACTGGGGATAATTAGGATTCTATGGATCACCACAAAATCAAGCCAAATCAAACTTATTGATATTGATTTTGAGACGATGGTGACAGAGCAACAAGCATCTTTATTCGGAAGTGTTAATAGTACAAATTATTATAGTATTGGATGTAAAAAGGGAAATGCTGTAAGTGATAATAATAAAATATGGTTTTCTGGTGCAGTAGAAGCGAGGAAGGCTGGTTACGAGCCTAGTAGGTATTGTGATTTTAGTACTCTCATTGACTTTTAATGATATTTAGACTATCATTACATAAAAGAATTGAAGATTTCTGCTATTTTTGTATTTTCTTTTTCTTCCCCCTAATCTCTCTTATTCCCCATATCTCCCCGTATTTTTAAGTCTTAACTCTTCTTCTCTCCCAACGTTTCACGTTTCAAGCTTCACGTTTCAAGTTTTAACTCTCCCTTCCCCTTGCGCCCATAGCTCAATTGGTAGAGCAACAGCCTTTTAAGCTGGTGGTTGTAGGTTCGATTCCTACTGGGCGCATTTTCTGACAGACTGGTGGAAACACTAGTCTTGAAACAAACTTGATTCCTCGCTTTTCTACCTGCTAACAGGTAGGCTCGAAATGAAGAACCTCTCCGACGTGTATTGGAGAGAACCTTTACAGAAGAAATGCAAGCTGGTGGTTGTAGGTTCGATTCCTACTGGGCGCACACCTATTACTTCTCTCCCTACTTAAATCTTAATTCTTCTACATTTCACGTTCCACGCTTTACGCTTCAAGTTTTATGTTTTCAATCTTCTTCCCCGGCGGGGTGCTGGAGTGGTTGAACAGGCCGCTCTCGAAAAGCGGTACCCGTGAAAGCGGGTCGTGGGTTCGAATCCCACCCCCGCCGCCCTTCGACCCTTCGATAAACTCAGGGTAAACTGAGCTTAGGACTTAAATAAGGATCGTGGGCATGTTGAAAAAACGAAGGCGAATTGAATAGTGAGCTTGTCGAACTAGCCCACCCCCGCCTCTTAGTTTTTCTTTTTAAGTAATCTTAATTAGAAAGACTTTGATCTGTCTTTTTGTCTATGACGAAAAGACAGGAACATTGTGTGTTTCGACACTTTCTTCTTTTCTCTCTAATTTATGTGTGTTTCGACATATCTGCATTGCTTTTTCGTCCTATTCCATGCCGTTCTGTCCCAATAAACAATGAAAAAAACAAAAAAAACAAATCCCAAATTACGTGCACCAGTTGTAGTTGTTTTGGGGCACGTTGATCATGGTAAAACAAGCATTTTAGACTATATTAGGAAAACAAATGTTGCAGAAAAAGAAAGCGGAAAGATTACTCAACACATAGGAGCATACGAGATAGAGTTTAAGGGTAAAAAAATTACTTTTATCGACACTCCAGGACACGAAGCTTTCTCTTCGATGCGTTCACATGGTTCAAAAATAGCAGATGTTGCCATTGTCGTGATTGCCGCAAATGAAGGAGTAAAGCCTCAGACCAAGGAAGCATTTAAGATAGTTCAGGAACAGAAAATACCATATTTAGTTGCTTTCAATAAAATAGATCTTCTTGAGAAACATGGATCAATTAGTCAGGTAGAGAAGCAATTACAAGGTCTTAGCGTTCAATTAGAGGCTTGGGGAGGAGATGTTCCAGCAATAAAAACATCTATAAAGACAGGCGAGGGAATAGAGGATTTAATAGAAACAGTTTTGCTATTAGGTGAAATAGCTGTTTCTGGAAGCAAAAAAGATGAAAAAGGAAGCTCTGCCATTGTAGTTGAAACTAGAGTGAGTGAAAAAAGTGGTATGGAAGCTGTAATGCTTGTAAGACATGGAAGTTTTTCTGTTGGAGATGTAATTTGCACAGACAAGAACGAAATTTCAAAAATTAAAAGAATGCTTAGTTGGTCTGGTCAAAACATTAAAACAGCTGAATCCTCACAGCCAATTACTATTTTAGGATTAAAAAAACAGCCCAAAATCGGAGAAATATTCACAAAAACAGACACTAAAAATAATAAAGATCAAAGAAAAAATAACAATGCAAACGATACAGAGGTTATCAGTTTCGGTGATCCTGATAAGGATGAGATTAGATTGATTGTTAAGTTTGATGTTTTAGGATCTTACGATGCGCTTGTAAAAGTCTTAAAATCAATAACCGAAGAATTGGGTGCTAAAATCACTATAATCAATAAAGGTTTAGGCAATATTTCTGAATCTGATTTAAAATTAGCCCAATCAACAAATAGCTATATTCTTGGATTTAGAGTTAAGGCGTCTAATTCAGTTGAAACAACTGCCAATAGACTTCATATAAAATTTGCTACTTGTGATGTAATTTACAATGTCCAGGAAGAGATAAAAGAACTTTCTAAAGGAGACATTGAAGAGAAAAGAGATATTAGAGGTAAGTTATTGGTGTTGGCTGTATTTAAAAAACGTATAATTGAAGAAAAGAGAAAGAAAAGTCACAGAATTATTTTAGGAGGAAAAGTTACAGAAGGAGAAATTAAAAAAGGCGGGACAGTTGATATCTTTAGGAGAGAAGTTATTGTTGGACAAGGAAAGCTTATGGAACTAGAGCAAGATAGAAAACCAACAAACAAGATAGTTGAAGGAGCTGAGTGTGGACTTCTTTACGAAGGAGATATTGAGATAAAGGAAGGGGACATTATAGAAGACGTTATCAAGTAAGTCGAAGTTTGGAATCAAAACGAGTCCTCACTAAGTGACAGCACTGGGCCACTTAGTGATAGGCGAGTGAGCATGATTCCTAAACGAGCCATCCGTTCGAATTTTCCATCAAGGTTCCCCCGGCATGCCGGGGGGTTCTTCACACTTGGTGTGTTTATTAATTGTCTCTCTCTTTTCTTCCCCCTAATCTCTCTTATTCCCCATATCTCCCCGTATTCTTAAGTCTTAACTCTTCTTCCTTCATTGAAAATTGTAAATTGAAAATTGGAAATTCTTCCCCCCCCAATGCACAGAACAATTCGAGTCAACGAACTTATTAAGAAAGAATTAGGAAATATTTTAATAAAAGAAATTGCTATTCCAGATGTTTTAATAACAATTATAAGTGTTGAAACTTCTCTAGACATAAGACACGCAAAAGTTTCGCTGAGCATCTTTCCGGAAAAAAAAGCAGGAAGCACAATAAAGATTTTACAGAAAGAACTTTACGGCATGCAGAAAGAGTTAAACAAGAGGCTAAATATGAAGCCTGTTCCGAAGATAAAGTTTGTTTTCGATAGAAGTGGTGAAATCTTCACTAGAATAAATGAGGCAATTAATGGAGACTAATTAAAACATGAAACTTGAAGCGTGAAACATGAGAGAGGGAGAAACAAAGTAATTTGAAGAGCCTTTGGCTCTTGACAGAAGATTTCAATTTCCAAGCCCCTCGTCAAGGTCCTGATGTAGTCAGGTTCTTCTCACCCCAATCTCCCCGTGTTCGAATTTTTCGTCAAGGTTCTTGAGTCCTTCGATATACTCAGGATAAATTCTACAAAAGGTTCTTCTAACTCTTAATTCTTCTACGTTTTAAGTTTGAAGAACCTGGCTTTGCCAGAACCTTGACGGCAGACTTAAGGTTTACGTTCCACGTTCTAAGTTTCACGTTTTACGCTCTACGTTTCACGTTCCAAGTTTCACGTTTTATGATTTTGGCCTGGTGGCCGAGTGGTTAGGCAGGGGTGTGTCTTAGAATTGTTAGACTTGGCCTGGTGGCCGAGTGGTTAGGCAGAGGTCTGCAAAACCTCGTACATGAGTTCAATTCTCATCCAGGCCTTGCCAAGTCCACAACAATTCTTTGATCCCGTGGTTTCACGGGCAAAACCCTCTACATGAGTTCAATTCTCATCCAGGCCTCAAAATAAAGAAGAACCTCAGGACTACCCGAGAACCTTGACGGAAGATTTTGAATTCTTTCTTTTTCTCCATATCAATATCTTAATATATCGAAATTTCTTCATTCTCTTCGCTGGCGTGGCGGAACTAACCCCACAGGGTTACCGTGAATCCTTTAGTGGTTCACGGTGGTAGAAGCATTGTATGAAAATTTATCAATATGTTTTATGCTTATATTTTATTACTATCTAATGGCAAGCTATACTCAGGATATACAGGTGATTTAAAAAGAAGATACAGTGAGCATAAAAATGGTAAGGGTAAATTTACAAGAAAATTACGTCCATTAAAATTGATTTACTACGAAGCGTTTATAAATAAAAAAGATGCTAGGAGAAGAGAGCGGTATTTCAAAACGACAAAAGGCAAGGCAACGTTAAGGGCTATGTTAAAGCATGCACTAGTAAAATAGGCCGAGGTGGCGGAACCGGTAGACGCGTTGGACTTAAAATCCAATAATGGCAACATTGTGAGGGTTCGAGTCCCTCCCTCGGCACAAACTTAACATTACGCGTTGGACTTAACCCCGCACCACGAAGGGTGCAGGGTTACCGTGAACCCTTTAGTGGTTCACGGTAAAATCCAATGGTGGCAACACTGTGTGGGTTCGACTCCCACCGCCAGCACATCTTTTACTTTAAACAAGCTAAGTGTTGTAACGAATGGCGTGTTTAGAGCTTTCTATGGACATTTAATATTATTTGCCAAAGACTAATTTATTGTGAATTTATTTAAGACTTCTAGCAAAAAACTAATCTTATTTGCATTATTGTTTGTTCTGGGCGGGTTTTTGGGAGGATTAATTATAGTTAAAAGAAATAGTCCTAACGATGTTTTTGTTGTTAAGGAAGTTATTGATGGAGATACGATTAAAATAGCCGACAATATCAGAATTCGTTTAATAGGAATTAACTCCCCAGATAGGGGAGAGTGTTACTATGAAGAAGCACGAGTTTTTGCAAAAGAACTTCTTGAGGGCAAGAAGGTTCGTTTAGAAAAAGATATCTCAGGAGAAGATATCTATAATCGACTTTTGCGCTATGTAGTTCTGCTCAATGACGAGCCAGAGGGGAGCAATTTACTGATCAATGATTATCTTGTTCGACAAGGTTATGCTCAATCTGTTGCTAGTCCTCCTGATAATCGTTATCGCGACCTTCTTTCTTCGGCACAAGAGGAGGCGATTAGAGAAAATCGTGGCTTATGGGACGAATGTGATTATAAACGAGAGAATGAAGGACTGCGCGAGCAAGACAGTCCACCTCCTAGTTCTGATTGCATTATAAAAGGAAACATTTCTGAAAAAGGATACGGTAAGGTCTATCTTCTTCCAGGCTGTGATAACTATAACTTAACAAAAATAGATACTCGCAAAGGAGAAAGTTATTTTTGTACTGAGAAAGAGGCTGAGGCAGCGGGTTTCCGCAAAGCCACTAATTGCCCATAGGTGCTAGCCACTGGATACTAGTTGCTGGATACTGGCTTCTGAAAATTCCCTCTAATTCCCCCGTCAAGGTTCTGCTACTGCAGGTTCTTCTAACTCTTATCTCTCCATCAAGGTTCCTAAGCGAAGCGAAGGGTTCTTCCTCTCTTTCAATCTACGTTTCAAGTTTCAAGTTTTAAGTTTTAAATGTAAAATTCATGATTTATATTCCAATTGCCATTGCAATTTTTGTTATTGCTTATTCTTTGGGACGTAAAAGCGTTAAATGTTTTTCTCCTAAAGACGGAACGACTTTACTCGAAATGCAGGAGGCAGGAAGAAGAGAAACTCAGCGCATTATTAAAAGACGAAAAGAGCTTATTTTAGCCGAAGCTCAAAAACAGGGAAAAATAACTAACGACAATGTTGAAGATATGTTCTGTATTTCCAATAGAACCGCTAATCGTTATTTAAATGAACTTGAACACGAAGGAAAACTTAAACAAATAGGGAAGTCAGGCAGGGGAGTCTATTACGAACCTCAACTCTCCCGTCAAGAATCTAAAGATTCTTTGAATGAAGAACCCTCCGACGTACGTCGGAGGAACCTTGACGGCAGATAGAAAATTATTTTCTTCCTCTTCCCCCTGCTCGGGTGGTGGAACGGTATACACACAGGCCTCAGAAGCCTGGCTCGCAAGAGCGTGCAGGTTCAAATCCTGTCCCGAGCACACGTTTTAAGTTTTAAGTTTCAAGCTTCACGCTTTAACTCTTAATTCTTCCACGCTTTACGCTTCATGTTCCACGCTCCACGCTTGAAGAACCTTCATCGTTTCACTCTTCAGAACCTTGATGGCAGATTGGAAATTATAGTACTCTCCCTCAATACACGCTTCAAGTTTCACGCTCTACGTTTCAAGCTTCAAGTTTCACGTTTCACGTTTCAAGATTCAAGTTTTAAAATTTAACAAATATTATGCAAAACAATATAAAAAGAACACACACAAAAAACAACACGAAATACAATAAAAAACCTGACAAGCCTAATCAAGAACATGTTAAAATCATTGCCCTAGGAGGACTGGGGGAGATTGGTAAAAACATGACTGTTTTCGAATACAAAGACGAGTGTGTCATTGTAGACATGGGTCTTCGCTTTCCAGAAGTAGAAGATATGCCAGGTATTGATTTTATAATTCCGAATATTCAATATTTTCGAAAGAATAAAAAAAGAATTCACGGACTTATCGTTACTCATGGACATTTAGATCATACCGGAGCTATACCTTATTTAATTGAAGATCTGGGCTATCCGCCAATCTATACAATGCCATTAACGCGCGGAATGATCCTCAAAAGATGCGAAGAATTTCAAGGACTAAAGCCACTAGACATTAAAACCTTAACGCTTAATCAGTCAGTAAAATTAGGACCTTTTAGCATAGAAGCATTTCATCAAAATCATAATATACCAGATTCAATAGGTGTTTCAATACTTACTCCTGTTGGAAGAATTGTTGTTACAGGTGATTTTAAATTTGATTTTGAACCTGTTGGAGACAAGCCAGCTGACTTAGCCTCAATAGCGAGATTGGGAGAAAAAGGCGTTTTATTGCTTATGTCAGATTCAACAGGAGCTGAAAGAGAAGGTCATTCAATCACAGAAACGGCAGTACAAGAAAATTTAGAGGTGATTTTTGAGAAAGCTCCCAGTCGATTAATCATTGCAACATTTTCTTCTCTTATTACAAGAATTCAAGAGATTATTAATCTTTCAGAAAAACATGGCAGGAAAGTGGTCGTTGAGGGCTATAGCATGAAAACTAATGTTGAATTAGCAAAAAATTTGGGTTATCTAAAAATTCAAAAAGGAACGCTTGTCTCACCCAAGCAAGCCGCTAACATTAATCCAAAACAACTTACAATCATTTGTACCGGAGCACAAGGAGAAACAGGCGCCGCTCTTATGAGAATTGTTTCGGGCACACATCGCTTTTTCAAGATAGAAAAACAAGATACGATGATATTGTCCTCATCTGTGATTCCAGGTAACGAGAGAGCGGTACAAGGCCTCAAGGACGATATTTCTAAGCAAGGTGCAAAAGTATATCATAATCAAATGATGGATGTTCATGCAGGGGGACATGCTCAAGTAGAAGATCTTAAAATGATGATTAGTCTTTTAAGGCCAAAACACTTTATCCCGGTACATGGAAATTACTCTATGCTTATTAGTCATTCGGAAATTGCTCAAGAATTGGGCATTGATCCAAAGAAGACTATCGTTGCTCAGAACGGTGAGGTTATTAGAGTTGAAAAAGATCAAATTAAAAAAACAGAACAAAAAGTTCCCGTTAACTATGTTATGGTTGATGGGCTTGGGGTAGGTGATGTTGGACAAATTGTTCTTAGAGATAGAATAACAATGGCACAAGATGGAATGTTTGTTATTGTCGCCATTGTTGATTCAAAAACAGGAAAAGTTAGAGAAAACATAGATATCATCTCGAGAGGATTTGTTTATCTTAAGGAATCTAAAAAACTTCTAACCGAAACTAGGGTTCTTGTTAAAAAGATATTGGAAAAGGAAATAGGTCCTAATAAAACCATTAACTTTACTCACCTTAGAGACACTCTAAGAGAAGAGGTAGGATCATTCCTATTTAACAAAACTAGAAGAAGACCAATGGTTTTACCAGTTATCACGGAGACCTAGAACGTGAAACGTGAAACTTGAAGCGCAAAACGTGGAACGTGAAGCTTGGAGCATGAAACGTGAAACGTAGGAGAATTAAGAATTAAGAGTTAAATAAGAGCGTAGCTTCTTCCCTTATTCCTCTCATTACCCTTATCTCCCTCTTCTTGTTTGAAATTAACAATTAAAAAACCTTCAGCTTAGCTGAAGGTTTTTTTTGGTATTTTTGTTTTTTTCTTTTTCTTCCCCCTAATTCCCCTTATTCTTCCGTCAAGGTTCTCTCCGACGTACGTCGGGGAGGTTCTTATTTCCCTAATCTCCCTATTGTAAATTATATTACTCTGCCTCAATTCACGTTTCAAGCTTCAAGCTCCACGCTCCACGTTTTACGCTTCATGTTCCACGCTCCTCATTTCTTTCTTAAACTCTTCTCTAACGTCTGGATCAATAGGGTCTAGTCCTAGTTTCTCAGCTAATGATATTGAAGTTAAATTCCCCAAAGTAATGGAATTTATAATTTTTTCAAGAGATGAGTCTCCTTCAAGCTTTATTGTGCTAACTCCAAAGCCCTTTCTCTTAAAAATATCACCCGTGAACTTCATTCTTTTTTGAATTCGAGGATGATCATTCTCATCTATTATATTTATAACATGAAATTTTTCTGGCCAATCAATGCCAACGCCCTGCATGAGCTCATTATGGTTCACTTCAGGAAAGACATTCCAAAAAGCTGGAACTTTCGCGTTCTCATTAAACATAGCCTTCCAATAGACTGCTGAGGCAGTATTGTCAGAACTAGCATATATTATAGGAACCTTATTAACGAGTAAATCAGCTGTTTCGTTAACAATTGGAAGAAATTTATTTAGATCGATATTTTCTTTATCAATATTAAAGCTATCAACAAGAATGTCCTTAATTTTAAGTGTTGATAAAAGATTTTTAAGTAGACAGATTTGCTCTACAACAGACATTCTAGGCTCTATTCCTTTGGAACGAATTTCAATAAACGGAATATTGTCAGTATTCGCCTTATCTTTTATTAATCCACCAGAAGATATTACCACTAAGGGTAATTTTTTCTCAACAGCCAATGAATAAGCAGATAAAGTTTCCTCTGTATTTCCTGAATAAGACAAACAAACAACAAGAGTTTTCTTATTGATGAATTGTGTTGGCAAGTTATAGCTTTTATGAATATTGAGAGGGTAAAACCTCTTCAAAAACTCTCCTGCCATTGCTGATCCACCCATACCACAAACTACAATATTCTCAATATCTTTTATATTAAAAGGAAAATCAGGGATTTTTTGATCAAATCCTAGACTTACTTGGTCAGGAAACGTTGAAATAATTTTTGTTGATGTTGATGCCATTTAATTTTTATTTATCCATCAAGGTTCTTGAGCATAGCGAAAGGTTCTTAAGCGAGAGGATATTTCTTGCTAATATCCGAACCCAAGGTTCTTGAGCATAGCGAAAGGTTCTTAAGCGAGAGGAT
>Ga0075111_1000200_pt1 | contig 28738 bp, 32 predicted proteins | sample AntAceMetag02UKK_FD_69787 | JGI IMG/M metagenome (GOLD analysis project Ga0075111, IMG submission 69787) | Saline lake microbial communities from Ace Lake, Antarctica - Antarctic Ace Lake Metagenome 02UKK | ecosystem: Environmental > Aquatic > Non-marine Saline and Alkaline > Saline | place... | reverse complement strand
CCCCTTAGCAAATGGTAGTGCAAAGTAAAATTAACACCGGCCATAAACATAAAGAAAACCATCACCCATTCGATATAAGCACTATTGAATCCAACAATTGATAAATTTCGGGTTGAGAATCCACCCGTCGCCATTGTAGTAAAGGCATGACAAACTGATTCATACAAGGAGATCCCTCCAAATTTAAGGAGAATAATTTCTGCAACTGTTAAGATTACATATACAAGCCATAATGTTTTGGCTGTATCTTTAATCTTCGGGAATAAACGGTCTTTTGTAGGCCCTGGAACTTCAGCTTTGAACAATTCCATTGTCCCGGTTGTAATCTCTGGTAGTATTGCAATACCCAATACAATAATCCCCATCCCACCTAAAAACTGTGTAAGTGATCGCCAATATAAAATAGCTTTGCTAGCACCCTCTATGTTGGTCATTACAGTTGATCCAGTAGTTGTAAATCCGGACATTGCTTCAAAAAAAGCATCTGTTAGTGAAGTAAAAACGCCATCAAATAAATACGGTAATGCCCCAAAAAAAGCATAGGCAACCCAAGTTAGAGTTACGACTAAAAACCCCTCTTTTATAGTAATTTCCCGTACCTTTTTTGTGGTGAGCACACACACACATCCGACTAGCATTGTGATAATAAAAGTCAGCACAAATGGAACTAGGCTTTGATTGTGATCTGTAAGCGCAACAAAGATTGGTGTTAATAATATAAGTGATAAGTATATTAAGAGCTTACCTATAATGTTAATAATGGTTGATATTTTCATTATTCAAATAACTGTCTAAGTTCCTGCGCATCGTTACTACCTGAGAATACAACAATTCGATCCCCTATTTCGGCCTGAAAGTTCCCATCTGGAATAATTGCCTCATTCCCATTTTTTATTGCAGCACCAATAATCATATTTTGTAATTTCAATTCACTCAATGGATTCCGTGTCAGTGTACATTCTTTTGTTATTTCTTGTTCAAGTATCTCGGCCTCGGTATCCGCCAGCGTCATCACAGACATCACCTTACCTGAACGCACATATTGGAGTATTTCGTTGATCACGCTAATTCTGGGAGAAATGACATGATCAATACCCAATTCTGGCACAAACGCAACATAGTCCGAACGCTTAATGACGGAAATCGTCTTTTTTACTCCATTATTTTTCGCCAGAAGTCCTGCTAGAAGATTTTGTTTATCATCAGCACTTGTTGCAATAAATAAATCTGTTTCCTTTATATTTTCTTGTAATAGTAACTTCACATCCGTTCCATCACCTTTTAACACTAATGTAGAGCTTAAATGCTCTGCTAAAAAGCGACATCGATCTCTATTTTCTTCAATTATCTTAACCGATGAAAATTCCTTTTCCAGTTTTTTTGCTACACTGAATCCAAGCTCTCCGCCACCCACTATTATAACTCGATTATTTTTTATTTGCTCGATTCCGAAAGCTTCAAGCATATGGGCATACTCTTTATTTTTAATAACAATATATACTTGATCATCCTCTTGCAAAACAAATTCACCATCTGGTATATGATTTACTCCATTTCGAACAACCAATACAATTAAAAACATTTTTTTTACAAACATACTACTTATATCTATTATTTTTTTATTCATCAGATTATTGTTGTTACTTCTGATATCAATTCGAACTAATTTGATATCACCTTTTGCAAAATTCATGATGTTGGATGTATTCCGTCCAGTTCTGGAAAGTTTCAGGATATCAACCATTACAGCAAAATCAGGATTAATCACTTTATCTACACCCAACTTATGGTACGGAAATACATAACCGTCCGCTGAATCGGAAATATGCTGAACTCTAGCAATGGTATATGGAACCCCAAACTCTTTTGCCAATAAGGATGCGATTAGATTTACTTCATCAACCTCAGTCGCTGATACAACAAGGTCAGCTGATTCGATCCCAGCTAACTTCAGCTCATCAGCATTAATACATGCGGCATTTAATGCCATAATATCTAACTTTGATGATATTTTTTCAATCGCGTCCTGATCACGATCCATAATTGTAATATTATGGCCTTCCAGTGATAATTTTTCTGCAATACTTGCGCCGATCTCACCAGCACCCAATATCAATATATTCACAAAATCCCCTCCTCGTTTCTATTCAAGTATCTAAACACGTTCACTACTTCTAATAATTTCTAAGTTGTTAAATGCTTCTTTATCTATCGCATAGTTTTTAAGAAAATCCCCATTAGTTCGGCATACAAATAAAAGACCAAAAGGAACCATTTTGTTTTCTGTGGACATTATTTGACGCTTTGTTTATTAAAGATTATATCATAAGACATTTTATTCTCTAAATTAGATAATTCCCCACAAATGCTTAACACTTATGGGGAATTGGTATATTTATTTGATCTAAATTATAAATCGTTTTTATTCTGGTGCTTTAATTGCTTCCACTGGACATGTATCAGCGCAAATACCACATTCAGTACAAGTATCTGCAGCTATTACTCTTTTATCTCCTACTTCAGAAATAGCTTCCACTGGGCACTCAGGTTCACATGCGCCACAATTTGTACATTCATCTGTTATTGTATAAGTCATTTGTTTTTCCTCCTAGTTTATATTGCTTGCCAGTTCACTAACCAGCACAAGAGATAAGATACAACAAATTGTCATAATTTTCAATATTTTAATAGGAGTAATTTAGATGGATAAAATAGATTAGTTCATCCAGGCAAACAAGCCAAATCTTCCAGCGGATATCCCATCTCTTCGGTAGGAATAATAGTCCGGATTACAGATCGTACATTCTTCAAAATCATGGATCTTAGTCATGTTAATATTTGCACGTTGAACTTGGTATCTAATAGTTTTATTGAGATCCAAGAACAAGCAATCTTGGTTATGTACGATAACGTCACGAGGGAAATTCTCAAGAAATTGAGAACAAAGATCATCCTGAATCTCATAACAACACTTGCCAGCCATTGGTGCTAACACAATTTCCGTATCATCATGATTACATTTGTATACTTCGTCCATCGCCATTAGAACATTCGGAACTATCCCTTTCACTGTACCTCTCCACCCAGAATGGACAACTGCAAAAGCCCTAGCCGATCTATTAGCTATTAATACTAATGGACAATCCGCACTTATAGCTAGCAATACAGCTCCTTGCTCACTCGTCACGATTGCATCGGTATTTGTTATGCCTGAAGCCCACTCCTTGGCACCAGATCCTATGTCATTATTTCTTACACAAAAATGATAGGAGGTATGCGCCTGCTGCATCGAAACTATTTGATCAATGCCGAAATGACATTTATCTGATATAGCTTTACGATTACGAATTATCTCTTCCTTGGGTGTTTCATTTTTAAAACCAACACTGCCATCAATTACAGATGACACATAGTAATTTATCCCAGCAATTTCATTCACATTATTTTTCTTCATTTCGACTCCGAATATATTGTTTAAACCCACTCGACATTTTATTGATAAGTTGATCATCTTGATCCCTGACTATTATTAAACACTCAACTCCCACCATCTCTTCGACAAGAACTATGGCATGGTTAAGCCCCATAACCATTAATGCAGTGGCTAAGCCATCGGCGTAAACGCAGGAATCCGCAATGATCGTGACACTAGCAATTTGGTTTCGAACAGGATAACCCGTTCTAGGATCAATGACATGCGAATATGACAAACCCTTTCCCGACTTGAAATACTTTCGATAATCACCACTTGTTGCAACCGCTTTATTTAGTAAACTTATCACCTTATACACATCTTTTATTCCAGATTCTGGTGAGGGATAACTTATACCAATACCCCATTTTGTTTTGTATTTTGAATAACCATGGGCATAAATTTCGCCACCAATCTCAACAACGTAATGACGTATTTTATTTGCTCTCAAAAGATCTGATATGACATCAACTGCGTAGCCTTTCGCAATTGATGCTAAATCCAATTTTACGCCACTTCGTTCTTTTTTTAATACTTGATTCTTAGTTATCTTCAGATAATTAAATCCTACTAATTCTTTTGTCTTTTGTATTTCCTTATCAGTCGGAACTTTATTTTTATTTGAATAAAATCCCCAAAGTGCTATTAATGGATTTACCGTGCCATCCCAAGCACCATTACTACGGGTATAGATTTCCTTTCCGATCAATAAGACCCTATAAAAATCATCTGATAAGTAAAATGATTCCTTAGGATTTATTTTATTAAACCGACTAATTTCACTATCAGGATCAAAGGTCGACATGCTTCTATTTACTTCTAATAATTTATCCGTTATTTTCTGTTTTACTTGCTTCTGATAAAGATAATTTTCTAGAAGATTGGACCTATAAATAATATGATAACTTGTCCCCATAGTAAGTCCTTGGATATTATATCTTTGAGGATAAATAAGAAATATCAGCAAAATAAAGAGAGCAATAAGTAAAAATACGAGGGATCTAATATTTTTGTTGAAAAAATTCATTTCGTTAAGTATTTTACACGTTATTAAGAAAAAGAGGTACGAGAAATTAAATTCTTAGGATTCTTGTTTTGGCATATTTAATACTAGATTTTTTATATTCTGATAGTCCTTGGTAAAACATAAAAACTCACCTTCAATCGGTTGTTTCTCCAGTTGAATTTTGGTATGCATCATTAACAATGTTTGATCTTGATCATCTAGTTGATCCTGCACATACTCTAGGATACTTGTTGCTTTATAGTTTATAACTGACGGCACTGATGGCAATAGTTTTATCTCGGCAACATTTGCCAAAAATGTTAGGAATCCAGTGCCGAATATATTTCCTAATTCTCCAAATATCGAATTTGTCATTCCCTGTATCTTATTTAATGGAACGTTTAAATCCTGCAACAAAATTGACGCCAATCGATACGCTGAGTCTATCGGAAAGGACAATAACAGATGACCACAAATTGAAACATCATTGCTTTCTTGATTTTCTCTTGAGTTAAATGACAGATAAGTTCCCGAAATAATTTTTTGATTACCACTAAATAATAGTGATATATCGTCACTATGAATTAGCTTTAGCGTTGACTCGGTAACAATTACTTTATTAGCAGATATCTCGCTTAAACGCTCACCAGCATATGCCAAAGCATTAAAAAAAACAGGTCTAATTAGGTCAACTTCTTGATCAGATAACGTCATTATAAATCATTCCCCTTGATATCAACATTATACAAATATAAATACAACTTAGCAATTGTCACTGACATTTTATACATTAAATAGATCGATACCCTTTATAATAATAATACTCTCTTAGGATCGTTTTCTTAATTTTTGATAAATGTTTCTCACTTAACAATACCGCCATCCATCGTTGAATCGTCTTTTCCTTTCTAGAAAAAATACGATATATAAAATGGTTCACACTATTTATACCTAAAAATTGTTTTAGTTCTGGAAACTTTTTAATAAACCGATGGACTGATTTCCCCATATCAAAACGTCTTTCAATCTCTTGATAAGAAGACCAAACATGAAAGTGATAATTTTGAGCTAAATCAGAATATAGAATCTTTTTCTTCTGTTTTCGTATTAATCGATAACCTAAATCTACATCCTCCCATCCATACGACTGATATTCTTCGTCGAAATAATCGTTATCCACAAAGTAAGTTTTTGGCATCGACAGATTTCCAGTTAAACAATAATAAAAATCCAGTTTTTGTTTATGCTTCACTTTATGAGTGATATAGGGTCTTCTTAAATAATTTTCCACTGGAAGATTCTCCGAATTTAGTACCCAGGTTTTTCCTTCAACTATAATATCAAAATCATTTTCCTCTTGGAGTTCATAGTGGCTCTTTACTAGGTCTGGATGAGCGATCATATCTGCATCTGTTATCATTATCAAATCAGCCCGTGCTTCTTTGATACCTCGATTCCTTGCAGCTGCTTTTCCTTTGTTTTTTTGTGTAATAAATTTGAAATTAAAATTATATTTTTTATTTTCAAAAAAATCGATTGTACCATCGCTACTACTACTATCAACAATAATTAATTCAGTTAAAGCTAAATCAAAATTTTGATTGTTAAATGAATCTAGTACCAGTTTTAACTTTGCTAATAAATTATAGGTTCCAATTACAATGGATATTTTAGGTTTCATCTCTTTACTTAATTTAATCGGCATCCAATTCTCTTCTTATTTTTATTGTTTCCATTTTGTTATCTGATCTAATATCAACATATTGGTTATGCGCACTACTCACAACATCTAGTAAATTGTTAGGTAAATTTTTATATGGCATCTTAGCTTTAATCGTCGCGATATCTGCGATTATGTCTGAAATAGAACTTTGAACATAAGACTCATTATCAACATTAAGCAACAATTCATTTAAAACATCAAAAATACGCTGTTCAATTGTACGTATTGCAAAGGCTGTCTGAACTGATTTTGTATACACCGGAATAAAATCTCTAAAGGATGGCGGATCGTCATAAGCTTTACTGTATTCGAAATATTCATCACTTAAATAGTACTTGCGAATCATTTCAGTAAACTCTGCATAAGCATATCGTGTTTTCATAACGGTATCCTTTTTTAAGAGTATATCTTGAGGCAAAAACAACTTCTCGTTATCGATGCTTTCAATCAGTACATTATTGATAACTAAGTGGGCATAGTGTTTTTTTAGAAGTGCATTAAGCTTGTCGGTTTGAATGTTGCCAGTTGATACATACAGTTGATAAAGTGCATTAGTTTCCGAATCGACTTCTTCTTTTTCACTTGTAATTGATATTAACTTTAATATGTGAAAATTACTTGGAACAAAATCTCCTGTATAAAAGGAAATGGGTTTATGAAACATGCTTGACTTTTCTGTATCTAATGCAAAAATGAAACTACTGCAAAGTCCAAGTATTAAGATGATATTTAATATTTTTTTTAACGCAATATTCACTAAATTTAAATCCTCCAAATAGAATACTGTGTATTGTACCAAAAACTACTGCTTTATATAAGATTATTTACACTCCCATAGATTATGGTATGATACTCTTATGGCTAAAGATAGTTCATTTGATATCGTTTCAGAGGTTGATTTGTTTGAAATAGACAATGCAATTAATATGGCATTGAAAGAAATCCTGAATCGATTTGATTTCAAAGGATCGATTAGCAAGATCACACGTACTGAAAACACCATTGATATCCTAACAGATAATGAAACTCGACTAACAAACATACAGGGCGTGCTCGAAAACAAAATAATCAAACGAAATATTCAGATAGGATTTTTGGAGTTCAAACCAGAAGAAGAAGCTTTAGGTGGGAACATGAAGCAGCAAGTCATAATCAAGCAAGGAATCGACAAGGAAACTTCTAAAAAAATAACTAAATTCATTAAGACTACTAAGATGAGAGCAAATGCCCAAATACAAGATAGTAAAATACGTGTTTCTTCACCAAAAAAAGACGTTCTTCAAAATTTAATTCAAGAATTAAAAAAAGAAGATTTTGGTATTGTTCTGCAATTTGAAAATTATCGATAGAGTTCACACCAAGAACAGATGTCTTTTTTAGACAATTTCACTGACTTATCTTCTCAATTTAAACAAGAAGCCGATTTGAATCAAGATGGGGAAATTGACTTAAGAGTTTCTAGCTTTTCCCACACAACAAAAAAGATAGAAACGAAACCTGAATACCAAATATCCCAGAGAATAATAAAAAATATATTTAATATTAATTCAAATAAAGCAATTAGCATAATTCTAAACTATTTTGACAAATTAGACGGATTGTTAGATCAAAAAATACATCTGAAAAAGCTCGAACAATTTTTAAGTGACATACAAACAATCGAAGCTACACGAATAGAGTTCAGAGACTCACTATTAAAAGATTTCAGAGAAATTATGAGTAATAAGCGATATCTAGACAGAGAAAAACAAGATGCATTAATTGATTTGGGTTACATTATTCGTTCATTGGATAATAATCCTAGCAAGTAACCATCCGTTACTATTAGATTTTATTCTTTGATACAAGGTTGAATACACATTGTATTGCGTTTTATCCAAATATAATTATACTTTATAGCATGAGAACTATTCTTCACATTGACTCTAGTGAGTTTTATCGGAAAGTTTTACACCTCTTATTTGTTGAAAATGGCTATAATTATCTGGAAGCTGGTAATACTAAAGATGCGATTGATATTATTGAACACAACAAAATAGACATCATTTTTACTGCAGTAGAATTTGCCACACAGGACTCATCCGCTTTTATAAAACGCTTAAATTCTAGTGATCTCAAGAATATTCCGATTTATGTTATCTCCAGTAATGATAATGTAGAAAAGCGAAAGGAATTTTTTACCCACGGCATCATTGATTATATACTTAAATCAACCTCACCAGAGGATATCGTTAAGTATGTTGAAAACTTTGGAAAGAAAGATAAGTTAATCGAGAAAATGGAGACACTTTCCATTGCAGTTGTTGATGACTCTCAACTTGTTCTCAATATGATTAAAAAAATATTTGATATCCATTACCTTAATTGCGTAGAATACATGACTGATGAATCACAATTATTTATAGAAAAAAAAGCATATGATTTATATATTGTCGACTTTATTTTACAAAATTCTACCGGAGAAAAAATAGTCCGTAAAATCCGCGAATATAATAAAGATGCCATTATTATTATCATCTCATCTATCCAGAACTCTAAAACCATAGCCAACACTCTGTCTAGTGGAGCGGATGACTTTATATTAAAACCATTCAATACAGATGTCTTTATGGCGAGACTCAAAACAAATGTTCGATCATATCTATTAATGAAAGAACTCGAGCTCAAAAATATTGAGCTGAATATACTTAAAGACAAAATCAACAATCTTTCAGAGAGCTAAGGTTTACGCTATATACGTCCTTTCTTTTATGTTATAATTTTTTCAATCTATGCCCTATTCAACCCTTCTAAAAAGAAAAAGACCGACAAGCACAAATGATTCAATGCTAGTTAATGGAATTAATATTTCATTAAAAGTAGTATATGAATACAGAAAGACGGTTTCTGCTTCAATGCGCAAGAATATTACAATAAGAGTTCCTAAATATTTAAATAAAACTGAAAGATGTCGGCAAGTATTAAAAATGAAAGAATGGCTAACTGATCAACTATTAAGAGATGAAGCACTCTTTCTTCGTTATAAATCTAAACAGTACAAATCTGAGGATGTTTTGATTATTAGAGACGTTCCGTTTACTATTTCAATAAGCAAAACGGATATCAAACACGTCTCCGCCAGAATCAAAAACAATATCATTTTAATAAATCAACCGACAACAATTGACAATGGCTTGGTTCATAAACAGACATCCAGTCAAATTGCGAGGCAACTAGGAGCCTTTTTCCTAGGTGTGCTTGAAAATAAAATTGATTACTATAATGATACGTTCTTCAAAGAAACAATCAACAAAATATCATTTAAAAATACAATCTCAACCTGGGGAAGCTGTTCAAGCAATCAGAACTTAAATATTTCAACACGTTTATTGCTAGTCCCAGATGAGGTACTCAACTATGTTTGCGTTCACGAACTAGCGCATTTGAAACAACTCAACCATTCACGTCATTTCTGGAACTTAGTTCATGATGTCATGCCTTCCTATAAAGTACACATGAAATGGCTACGGAAACATGGTGACTCCTGCCGATTTTAGTTTTTTATACTCTACCGCAAGCAGAAATTCGTTTCCGTAAAACCCGTAAACCAATTTGATTTAGTATATTACCTTAGTTGATACTTTATAGGTACAATCTGTCAGTAGCACTGGTTTCTCAAAATATCTTGCTGACGGGTAACTTCGACATATCGCTGGTCTTCGACTATACGATGTACATACCATTTTTTCTTTATCAAAATTATTACAACTAAACAACAAGGCTTTATGACCCTGAGAATATTCAATAAATTTAAACGCATTAACCTTTTCATAAAAAGTAATAACAATAGCCAGAATCCACTTGTAGTTTGTGATATAAGTAGGAATTACGACACCAATTACTTCACAACATTTTCCACACTGACTGCACTCACCTTCAATCTTATATGAGGTTTTGAATAAAAATTTTCTTATAAATGACTCGGTATAATAGTCTAGAATAACAAGCCATCTTACTAGATAAAAAACATATGAAAACATCCCATCTCCTAATGATAATTATCATACAACATCTATCTTTCTAATACTATTAGACTTTATACTCTACTCATAATTCAAAAATTGCGTATAATTATAACATGCAAGAATTATTCTATGGCTTATTCATTGGTTCAATTATTTGTCTCATCTCCTTTAGTTTATACCTGTTTAAAACACTTAAAGAGAAAGACTTCGCTTATTTCTCATTATTACTGATTCTAGTACTTTTGTTCTTTTTAGATATTTCGGGGGCAGGCTCTAGATTTTTATGGGGTACACATACATGGATACATTGGAACCTAAAACATGTTTACTACTATCTAATCGTGTTATTAGTCATACTAATAGGTAAATCATCACTTGTTATAAAAAGAAGGGCACCGAAAGTTAACAGGATCCTACCCTATATAATTAAAACACTTCCGGTTTTTGCTCTTTTACAAATCCTCTTTAAAAATACGATCATCGATATTGCAAGCATTGGGCTCATATTTTTTACTGCAGTTACATTATATGCAGGGTATATTTTTAGTAAAAAAAGAAGAGTTTTAACTACTTTCATAATTTACTCGATCTTGCTTATATGTCTTGCATTAATTATTTCAATCCTTTTGAATATGGGGATTCTCAACTCTAGTCATATTCCAGTAATTCTAATCATCGTCACAACAGGACTTTCCGTAATCGGTTTTAGTATCGGGTTTGCTTCTAAAATTCAAAATCTACTAACTAAGATTTCCATCGCACAAAATGAATCAGTTGCAAACGAAAAACTAGCAATTAACAATCTTAAGCGTGTTGTTATCGCTCAGTCCGAGGCGTTAGCAAATGAAAAAGTAGCAATTGAAAATCAGCAAAAATCCAATTTGTTTCGAAATGATTTCTTATCGGTAACATCTCATGAGCTAAGAACACCTATTAATGGAATTATTGGTTTAGCCGAATCATTAATCGATGGAGCTGCCGGCGAAATGTCTGAACAACTTAGTAAAACAATTAAAATGATCGTCAACAATGGGAACCGATTGTCAAACCTCGTTAATGACATACTCGATTATTCCTCTATGAAAAATAGAAGTATTGAACTTCAATGCACAGCGATTCACTTGAAAGAGTTTATCGATATACTAGTTGATTTTTTTAAGCCGCTCTATGAAAAGAAAGGCTTAACAATGACTAATGACATTCAAGATAACCTGCCCTGCGTTTTAGCTGATGAAAATCGATTGTATCAAATTATGCAAAACTTAATAGGTAATGCACTCAAGTTCACAGCAAAGGGATCGATAAGCATATCTGCACTAATTAATGATTCGGAAATGATGGAAATACATGTTAAAGACACTGGCATTGGAATCCCGGCAGACAAACAATACCAAATTTTTCAATCATTTGAACAAGCTAGTGATTCCGTATCAAGAGAATATGGGGGAACCGGTCTTGGACTCGCTATTACAAAAGAATTGGTTGAAAAACATAATGGTTCAATACAGGTTCAATCAACTGAAGAAGACGGGGCTACGTTCATCTTCACCCTTCCAATAACGGATAAGGATGCAACACCACTAAGTGACTATAGGAAACAGAACAGAAGCACATTGGATGACAACGACACCCTAGATCCACAGCTAAATGATATCAATATTGAATCCGATAAACATCTCGGGAAAACGATTTTGGTCGTAGATGACGAAGTCGTAAATTTACAGGTAATGATCAACCAGTTATCGCTTGCTGGATATAATGTGGAAACAGCAGTAAATGGTCCGGAAACCATATCAAGGATAACTAAAAATAACATACCTGACTTAATCCTTCTCGACATTATGATGCCTAAAATGTCTGGATTCGAGGTATGTTCAAAACTCAGAGAGACATTTGGATTATTTGAGCTCCCGATTATAATGGTAACCGCTAAGCAACAAATCCGTGACCTTGTTTGCGGTCTTCAAGCTGGAGCGAATGACTATATTAATAAACCATTTAATAAACATGAATTACTTGCTCGTGTAAAAAACCTACTGGATTTGGCAGATGCCATTAAAACAAGTAAGCAATTAAATGCAATTAAGAAAGAGCTCGAAATTGCACGCACAATTCAGCTCGATTCACTCCCACAAAAAATGCCAGATATTGATGGTTTAAATATATATGCCAGATATTTTGCTATGGAGGAAGTTGGTGGTGACTATTATGACTTCTTCCAACATGGTGATTCTGAAATTAATATAATAGTAGCCGATGTTACCGGGCATGGCTTACCCGCCGCGATCATCACCTCTATGTTTAAAATTGCTTATTCTGTTGAGAATAGAATAAGCAAAGACCCACAGAGTGTATTAACTGGCATTAACGCAACTTTATTTAATCAATTCAAACGTAAATTTATTACAACAACATCCATTTTAATTAATACAAAAAAACGACGATTAACAATGGCGTGTGCTGGACACTTACCTACTTTAATTTGGAGGAAGCAAGAACAGAAACTTGATATAATTGAAACTACGTCGGGCATGCCGATCGGTTTTATTGAAAATAACTCTATCACAAAACTTGATACACACATTCATACTGGCGACCGAATCATTTTATATACAGATTGCATCATTGAAGCAAAAAATAGTAAAGGCGAGTTATACAGCCCAGAGCGCTTTTATCAGTTCGTTAATGACAATGTAGACCTAGCACCAGATATATTCACTGACACTCTTATATATGAGCTCTCCAGCTGGTGTGGAGTTGCAAAACCATTAGAATCTCTTTTTGATGATGATTTTACACTAGTTGTTATCGATGTGACCTAGCTAATCCGTTTTAAACTGATAAAATAATTAATCGATTTCTTATCACAAACCCAATATTTGAAATAGCAGATACTACCGTTAATTCATTTATATTTAGTTCATAATTCAAAACAATTTCCTCCGTCATGACTCTAGGGATTATCATTGCATATACATTCCATCATCTCAGAATTAAAAATGTGGCATTGATCATTTAATAGCCCAATCTCAGCTATTCATTATATACGATACTTAGTATCGAAATCCTTCATTGACCTAGTCACGCAAAATCACTATAATGAGCACTCACTCACTGAGTGGTGACTCACTATGAATAAACGAGATTTAGATAAAAGCAAAACAAGAAAACTAATATTGGATAAGACGAAGTCTCTTATTATAAAAGAGCAGGCGACATCTATCTCTACCGCTACTATAGCTAAAAGTTGTGATCTAGCACATGGAACGCTCTTCATCCACTTTCCCAAAAAAGACGATCTCATCTATGCGCTTTTTCACAGAGAACTTAAGCGAATTGCTAATAAGCTTTATTTAATTGTAAACAACTCCGCTCAAATTAGTCTCGATGAATTATTGGATAAATATTTCATATTTCTTGAAAAAGAAGAAAAATTTTTATCTATCATCGCCAAGGAGCTACCACTCTACCCCGAGAAACTCAAACGCGACATCATGACTACTGAGATTATTATTCGTAATTTTTTCTACTCTGTTTTAAGCAAAGGTATTCAGCAAAATATATTTAAAACAGTCGACATCACAACCACCCTAACCTTTCTATTTGGAACGATTGATTATTATTTAAGAATGAAAAGCTACTTCGTTCCAAGAGGTAGTGTAATCGCTCATAAAAAAGAAGATATTAAAAAATGCTTCATGGCATTTTTGACATTGGAAGCAGAGGATACAATGGAAGAAAAAACATGTGAAAGCTGCGGGCTGCCAATGAGAACCAAGGAAGAATTTGGTGGTGCCAGAATGGATAACACCTATTGCATTCATTGCACCTATAAAGACGGCGATCTTAAAAGCTACGAAGACATGTTAGCCGGCAAAACTCAATTCATTGTAAGTAGAATGGGAATGGATAAAGAAATGGCAATTGAAACAGCTAAAGAAAATATGGCGAAACATCCAGCCTGGGAAAATTATAAGTAATACTTGGATTCACATTTAAATATACTCCAGGAAATATCAGCAGTTTATTTTCGACTAACTTTAGACAGTCAACTCCCTTCGGCTTAACCCTTCCGTCACTCCTGCGTCGTGCCACCTTCCCTTCAAAATGGCAGGAACAAGCAAGGAATATATACCAAATTAATTGAATACATAAAAAGTGAGACATCTATCAACTTTATTCGATATATATAAGGATACAGAACCCACCCCGTCAGCCAATGGCTGCCAAGGAGGGGAATTATTTAACAAGGTAAAAAATGAAAAACAAAATAATAGCACTAGATTATCAAGATTATAAAACTAGAAAAATACTTATCGTCGATGATGATCAGAATGATCTTGTTATAATGAAATCAGTATTAAATAAACATAATTATAATAATATTTTTACCGCTAAACACATAAAAGATGCCTTAGAAATGATTGATAAAGAACAGCCTGATCTAGTTATGACGGATTTTAGAATGGGAAATGGTGGAGGTAAAACTATTTTAGACTATATGGCAAAGAACTATTCTGACAAGCCAACGATAGTTGTGTCAGGTAGTACCTGGCATCAAGATGTTATAACATCTTTACAACATAGAGCTTGGGATTACATTCCAAAAACAATGGGGTTTGATCTACTTGATGAAAGAATAGTAAATGCCTTTCAACGATCAGATGAAACCAAAGCGCTAACATTAGATAAACAAAAAGCAGAAGAAGCACTAAAATCTAGTGATGTTAAATATCGGCAACTTTTTACTCATGCTCCAGCAGGAATATATGAGGTTAATTTTATTACGCAAAAATTTACCAGCGTAAATGATGCTATATGTGAATATTTAGGTCATACAAGGGAAGAATTGTTGTTGATGAGTGCTGTTGATCTCATGACCGAGGGAAGCCAAAGAGTTTTTAATGAACGGATGAGTAAATTTTTTTCCGGAGAAAAAATCTCTGAGAATGTTGAATTGAAGCTTCGAAAAAAAAATGGCGAAGAGCTTTGGGTTCTTTTGAATAGTAAGTTTTTATATGAGGATGGAAAACCAAAAGGAGCAAGTGTTGTCGTTCATGATATTACCAAGCGCAAACAAGCAGATGCAGCTCTGAAAGCAAGTGAAGTTAAGTTTAGACGTTTAGTAGAAAATTCGATTCAAGGTATGGTCCTAGCTCAAAATGATCCATTGCGGATCAGTTATGCAAGCCAGCCGATGGCGGCTATAACTGGGTACACTCCAAAAGAAATTGAAAACTTTAGTCCTGAACAACTTGTTTCCTTAATACATCCAGAAGACCGCGCGATATTTTTTAAAAACTTTCAAGATCGTTTAGCAGGAAAAGGTGTTTCGCCTTCAATGGAACATCGGCTAATTCATAAAGATGGTTCAACCCGATGGGTTAACTTATACAGTATTAAATCTGAGCATGAAGGGAACGCCGCAACTCAAACTATTTTTATTGATATAACTGCAGAAAAAAAAGCGTTGGAATCCCTAAAAGCAAGTGAAGTACGCTTTAGAGAATTAGCAGATTCCTTACCTCAACCCGTTTTTGAAATTGATGCAGATGGCAAACCACTCTATTTTAATAAAATAGGTTTTGAGACTTTTGGGTATCCAAAAGAAAAAGTTTATAAGCAATTAATTGCCACAGATTTTCTTATCCCGGAAGATAAATATCGAATACTTGAAAATATGCGGAAGGATCTTTCCGGTATAGATACTAGAGAACAAGAATATACAGCTATTCGAAAAGACAGCAGCACGTTTCCAGTAGCTATAAAGGTAACTCAAATAAATAAAAATGGTAAGAGTGTCGGGTTGCGTGGAATTATCTTTGATTTATCCGAACGTAAGCTAACCGAAAAACTAATACAGAGGACCGAAAAAGCAGAGTCGATATCGACTATGACTGGAGGTATCGCACATGATTTTAATAATATACTCAGCAGTATTTTGGCGAATGCAGAAATAGCATTAATGGATTTAGAGGAAGGATTACCCCTGGAGCCTAGGTTAAAAGCGATTTTCAACGCAGCAATAAATGCCAGTGCAATTGTAAAAAATCTGGTAACATATACAAAGCCGAGTGATTTACAAAACGTAAATATTAATCAGATTATTCAGGATGTATTAAACATAATACCAAAACAGATTAAGCTCAATCTGTTAATAAAAGAATTATTTCGACAAGATTTAATAACTATTAAAGCTGATGCAAATCCATTAAGACAAGTATTTATGAATATTATTATTAATGCGGCACATGCTATGCAGGACAAGCAAGACCAAACCCTAACAATTACTACGGATATGGTGGATTTGACCGCACAAGATCTTGTGTTGAATCCTGATAATTCTCCAGGAAAATATATTCTATGTAAGATAGCAGATACAGGGATAGGGATTAGTAAAGAACTTATAGATAGAATATTTGACCCTTATTTTACAACCAAAGAATTAGCTGGAGGCACTGGACTTGGTCTGTATAGTGTTAAAGGAATCGTAGAAACACATGGAGGATTAATAAAAGTAAAAAGTACGGTTGATGTCGGTACAACTTTCAAGATTTATTTGCCGATTAAATCAACCAGCTTAGATGACATTCCCAATCGTTTGCAAGTACAAAATGGTCGAGAAATAAGGGGAACAAAAGAAGACAGAAGAGGATCCTTAATAGAAGAAAGACGCGGAACAATGACGGATAGACGAAAATTAGTGAACGTTAATGAATAAATTATGTATTATAAATTAATAGCAATTACAGAGATAACAAATACTGAGAACCAGCCTGGGTATAAAGGTTCTGGTGAAATTTTTAAGTCCCTTAAAACAAAATATGCTGTGATCGGTGGGCTTATTGGAGTGGTCGGTGGTTTCTTAAGCTCAAGTATCGGCACCTTGATGAGCCATGGGACAGCACATGTGCAGGCTGATATTACCGACTTCAAACACCAATCAGGCCTTTTAATAACAGGTGCACTTGGGTATGTGTTCGGTAGAATTTGGGGAGGGAATGAGATGCAAAGGCAAGCAGATAATCTTGAACTGATGCAAAGTGAAATAAGGCATAGAGAGTTTATCGAAAAGGCAGTAGTGGGTATTTATCAGATCTCAAAAGATGGCCAATTTTTAATGGTTAATAAAAAATTGGAAGAAATACTTGGATATAATAGTGAGGAGTTCTTATCTGACAATATTAAAGCAACGGATCTTTATGTCAGCCCTGAGGATCGGAACCTTCTATTAGCCGAAATTGAGGAAACAGGATTTCTTAAGGATAGAATCTTTCAGTTTAAAAGAAAAGGTGGACAGCTAATTTGGATAAAAATTAATGCCAGAGAAATTAATGATCACAAGGGGAATATGATACTCGAATGTTTTTTGGAAGACATTACCGAACATAAGCGATTAGAAGATAAGCTTAAAGCAAGTTTAGCAGATATTCGAAATTTTGTTGATAATGCAGTTGTTGCAATATTTACAACTAATAGTGAGGGTAAGTTTACTGCGGCTAATAAAAAAACATCAGAACTAACCGGTTATACTATAGAGGAATTACTTTCTAAAGAATTTAATATTAGGGATATGTATAAACACCCCGAAGAACGAGTTGATATTATAAAGGAACTCAAGGAAACAGGCGTTCTTAATGATAAAACAATTGAGTTTACAAAGAAGAATGGTGAGAGTTTTTGGCTAAGAACACATGTGAAAGTGAGAATTAATAAAGAAGGAACAAAATTATTTGATTCTGTTATGGAAGATGTAACAGAATCAAAATTGATAGATAAATTGTTTTTTGAAAAAGAAGCAGAGCATAAAGCAAGTGAACAAATAAATGAACTAGCTGGCGGACTTGCACATGATTTTAATAATTTATTAGCTCAAATTCAGGGTTTTGCAAATTTACTTAAAGATGACCTAGAAGGTCAAGAAAGTTTACTAGAAGATTTAAACGTGATAATAAATGCAAGTAAAGAAGCGACAGCATTAGTAAAAAAGATTAAAAGCATTAGTAAATCAGTAGAAAGTAGAGACTCGATGATAGTTAAAGTTAATCAGAGTATTAAAGAAATAGAACCGAAGCTAAAAAAAGTTCTGGGAAACAAAATAGGATTAAAGATAACGTTATCTAAAGACGATCTAAAAATAAAAAGTGGCATGCATCATCTGCGTGACATACTAAACAATATTGTTATTAACGCTATGGAATCCATTCAAACAAAAGAGTCTCATGATGCCCAAATAAATATTATTACAAGCCAAGTTGTCATCAATAATTCTTCTAAAAATCAATATGGTTTAAACAATGGAGAATACGTCTATCTAAAAATAAGTGATACTGGGCCAGGCATGTCGAAAGATGTTTTAAAAAATATTTTTACTCCCTATTTTTCTACGAAGAAACGAACTGTTGCAAAAGGAATGGGATTTGGCCTTACTCAGGTAAAGAAATGGACAGAAATGTATGGTGGAGAGATCCGGGTGGATTCGAATGCAACGGTAAGAATGTTTTTCCCACTGATTAAAGAAGATATTAAAACAGAAATTGGCCTTAGCGAAACTCCAAAGCTTGCACGTGAACTAAAAAATGGTATTCCTCAAGGACGAGGCGAAACCATCCTGGTTGTTGATGATGAAAGCAGTTTAAGGGAAATCGCCTCAGCTTTTTTAAAGAAGAATAAATTTAAGACACTGATAGCTTCTAATGGACAGGAAGCACTTAAGATCTATGAAGAGAATAAAAGCAAAATTGCTATGATTTTATTAGATATACAAATGCCGGTTATGGATGGATTAGAGTGTTTAAAAAAATTACTAATCATTGATCCGAAGGTGAAAGTTGTTATTGCGACAGGGAATGCAGGTGTAACTCAAGTAAATAATGCTAAAAACGTTTTAAATAAGCCATACCAGAAAGAAGATCTGTGGAAGACGGCTTGTGACGTTATCGATAAAGAGTAAACAGTGGAATGTTTATTATCAGAAGCTACGAATACTCATAAGAAAATTAGTTCATCACGTTGATGCTTGATTAAATTTTAGCCAAGAGGAGTATCCGCCAGATAGATTATAGACATGCTGGTACCCTTTACTAAACAAAAACATAATAGCATAAGCTGATTGAACACTTCCGTTGCATAAACAAACAATCGTCTTTTGCTTATTTATTAATTCTGTTTTGTATTTTCCCGGCAAGTCTTTTAGCTCTATATTCAGACTATGTTCTATGTGACCTTTAAAATACATTTCACTAGGCCTTAAATCAACAATGATTATTTCCTCTTTATTAAGTAACGCTTCATTAAGCCAATCAACAGATTTCATGCCAAATTTATTTTCCTGCAAATAATTTTCTAAAAACTTAGTATTTGTGTCATTATAAGACTCTAAGGCCTGTGCTGGATTATGGTTAAAAACTCGGTCTTTAACAATTAATACAGTAAATGGCTTTTCAAGATATTGGTGAAACAATATATCATGCCCAAGGCACAAACCCATCTCTACTACTAGCTCAGAATTATCAGCATTAATAGCAAGTGCCTGTCCAATGGGATTACAGTTTACAGATTCCTTTTTTTCGGGATTTATATCGCTTTCCTTAATGCCGTTTATTGTACAACGACAGGAACTTACTTTTAGATTTTGCTTCTCAAATTCAGACGAAACATTTGCAGCTAAATCTTCCATACAATAGCAATATGCTAATGCTATCTTTTGATATTTCTTTAATTTAGCATACTCAATTATTTCAGCCAATCTAGATAATTTACCCGCAAGACCGTTCGCCACCAATTCGTCAGAAATATTGTAGACGTCTAAATTATCTGGGGCTTTATATTCTTCCAAAACTTTCGGCCTAAGAGAATTACAATCTTTAGCATTTAGTTTACAGTGTTTATTTTTACAAGCTAAACAGTTCATAAGCTATATTCTAACCCAATTTTATATTAAACACATCTACGACATTAAATAAGAAAACTTATCTATGAACTATTTTTTTCATAAACTGATCTTTTCTAGATATTTGTTAAGCTCTTTGTTATTTTTTACTGCTTCAAAAATTAATCCTTTTTCAGCAGCAATGAATAATGACCGGATAAAAGGGATATTGGTCATATCACTAACCCCAACATTTAATTTATCAGACTTTATGCCAAATAGGTCCATTTCCTTTTCACAATGCGGACATACAGCAGTTGCCATATTTTGGATAAGTCCTAATATTTGAACATTCAACTCCCTTAAAAAAGAAATCGCTTTTTTTGTATCAATTAGCGCCATCTCTTGTGCAGTTGTGACGATTAATGCTTTCAACTCAGGAATACTTTGAACAGCCGTTAATGGCTCATCACCAGTTCCTGGGGGTGAATCAATTAATAAATAGTCTAATTCTCCCCATTTAATAGTCGATAGAAACTGCATAATTAAATTCGCCTTAAATGGACCTCTCCATATAGCTGCTTTTTCTGGATCAATCAATCCAGCAACAGTTACGATTTTAAAGGAACTATTAATCTCTAGAGGGATCAAATTTCCAGATTCATCACCCAGTATCTTTTTATTCTCTAAACCAAATAATTTTGCCTGTGATGGTCCATGAAGATCGATATCTAATAATCCGACCTTATATCCTTTTTGGTTTAAATAACTTGCTAATATTGCAGTTGTAGTACTTTTACCAACACCGCCTTTATTACTAAGAATTATTACTTTATTTTTGATTAAAGCCATTCTATCCTCTATTTGTTTTTTTTGTTCATTCATTTCCATAACCGACTCCTTTTACTTAAAATTTAACAGCTTGAATTCCGATGAAGCTGCCCTGTCCATATCCTATTTTAATATCATCGATTTCCGTTAGCTCATCTAATGATTTAAAAATTGTTTGTTTGATAGCTAAATTCCTAAAATGATGTTTTTTTAATAAAGATATTACTTCTTCTGTGCTAAAAAAATGAGCATAACGATAAAATTTACTTTTTTCGCTGTTTACTTCATAATCTTTGCCTAATGCACTGCTTTTATCAACGAAGCCTAAAATCACCTTTCCTTTAGGCTTCAATGTTCGATATATCTCTGAAAATGCTTTATCTAAGTTATCAAGAAAACACAGAGTTGTGACCATAAGTACAAAATCAAACGATTTATCTTTAAATGGGTTGTCTTCTGCGCTTGCATTAATCACCATCATATCTTTTTTGCTAGAAATTTCAAACATCTTTTTTGATGGATCTAATCCAAGTTTAATATTTAACGGTTCAGCAAATCTTCCCGTTCCAATACCGATTTCTATTCCGATTTCTTTTTTTGGTACAAGTGTTTTAAGGAGTTCTAATTCTGATAAATAAACAAAATTATTTTTTTCAAACCATTCATCATACTCCTCTGCGTATGATTCAAAAGGATTGTTAGACAGACTCATTTGGCTCTCCGTTTCCCCAAATGGGGTCATTGCCATACATGTTCATCCACCATTGATGATATTCAACTGAAGAGGATGATGATAGCTCTAGGAAACAATTTTGTTTTACATAAGCTTCTTGTTTAAATGAAATCTGGTATTGCTGACAATATTTAATAACAAGCTCATAAGCCTGCATTATTTCAATTGTTTTCCAATGAGCATCATTATTTTCCTGATTTGCATCTGGATGATATTCCTTAATTTTTTGATGGAACATTTTTTTTATTTCATCACAACTTGTTATCTCTGCAAGCCCTAATAATTTCCTTGCATTATCAAGTTCTTCATAAGAGGTGATTGCCATTAATGACTCCTAAGATATTTTATGCTTCAAGTGAGGCGATAACGCCTTCACCAACAGCAACAGTTACTTGTAATAGACCGCAGTAGTTTAAACATGTAATATCTCCTTTTTTTACTGAAATATTCCAGGATTTAAATTCGTATCTGTTCCAAGCTCGAATTTATCGCCAACATTAAAATTAAAATAATTACCAAAAGTCTGATATTTAATTAGTTTATCTCCTGTACAGTGAGATATTCCAATATTTCCTATTTGATATGTGCGAAGTTTTTCAGCAACAATTTTATTCTCTTCTTCAGACACTTTTGATAAATGAAATCCTCCTAATAAAGCATAAATATTTTTGGTTTTATTCACGTCTATCGCTTTGTCAATAATATGAATAATCCCTGAATGAGAACAACCCGTGACAATTACTAATCCTTTTGTTGTGTTAAATGACATGGCAAGTTCATCTGCAAAAACATCTGGCTGCATTGTTTCATTTACTTTAAGGTAAAAATAGTCTTCATAGTCATTTTTTTTAAAGTCACAAATAATCTGCGTATTGGCATCTATTGCTATCGTCTTCTCGATCTTTTCAAACTGCAAACGTGTATAGGCAGACTCTCTTTGAGATATTCCTATATCTATAAATTGTCCCTCAATTTTTTTATATTTTTTCTGGAAAAATTGATTGTGAACATATACTTTTTTATCATACAAAAATTCAAGACCCCCAGTATGATCATAATGGTTATGTGATACTACAACAGCATCAGTATCTTCCAAATTTATTTTTAGGATTTCAGCATTTCTCTTAAAAATATCACTTGCACCTGTATCGAATAGATATTTATTTGCTTCCGTTTCAATGTAAAACGATAATCCATGTTCTGCTTTAAGACTGTTTTGTGATGAGCTATTTTCACTTAATACGGTTACTTTAAAATTGTTAATCATTAGTGAGTCCAATCTAAAATCTCAATCTCAGAACCTAGTTTTTGAATCACAGCTTCTTTCATTTGCTTAAAATGAGGGCAAGGGAACCCGATCGGGTTCCCTTTTGAAATACATGAAGCAAAAACAATTACCTCTGCTTTTTTTTCAACCATCATTTGAGCACGACTAACCGCTTTTTTACCAGGGCAACCCCCGCAAGAAACAAATCCAACAATTTCTACCGGGCCAGTTTTTTCAAAAGCAAGTTTTCCAAGTTTGGCTGCTCTGAAATCAGTAGTTCCGGGACACAAATCCTCTGTTTGTTGACATCGGATTATTCCGGCTTTTTTAATTTTGATCTTCATTTTGTTGCTTGAATTGCTATTTCTGCAGCATTCACTAGCTGATAGGCAATAGGCGAAGCTGTTAATGCTGGATGAGTAGCTGTTTGGAACAACGCTATTTCATCTGCTGTCATTTTGGATTGAATACAAGCTCCGACAACGTTTATCATCTCTCCACCACTTTTGGCTCCGACAATCTGGCCCCCGAGAATAACCATGGTTGCTTTATTAAATATCAGTTTCACTTTTAGGTTAGCCATGCCAGGCATTTTCCCTGGATGTCGGTTTGGACCTTCCGATGTACCAACCACTATATCGTATCCAGATTCTTTAGCTGTTTTTTCAGTAATACCGGCTGCTGCAAAAGCTGTATCTCCTAATACCGTTGAAAAAGCCCCAATTACCCCTTGCTTTTCTCTTGCATTAGTAAAAAGATTAGCTCCAGCAATTCTAGCTTCTGTTGTAGCGATAGACGCTAGCATTAGCGCAGAAGGTTTCCCATCAAAAAAAGAACTTTTTTTAGCACAATCACCACAAGCAAAAATATTGCTATCACTAGTACGCATGTTTGTATCTACTTTAATTGCGTGTGTTACGTCGCTAATATTTAATCCTGCATCAATTGCTAGTTGTACGTTTGGCTTAGCTCCAATTCCGAGTATAACCATATCGGCATTGATAATTTTACCACTTTCCAGCTTTATAGATTTAACTTTTGAGTCTCCAGAAAGCTCAACAACTTTTTCATTCGTTAATATATTAATGCCTTTATCTTTTAGTATATTCTCTGCTGTTATACATGCATCCTCATCATATACAGAACTTAAACAGTGAGGCATTAGCTCTATAATTGAAACAGTAATGTTCCTATTTTTCTTGCATTCTTCAGCGAATTCTACTCCGATAAATCCACCTCCAATAATTGCTAAATCTTTAACTGATTTAAGTTTTTCTAAAACCATCTGTAAATAATCGGTATCTTTTTTAACACTAAATACATTATCTAGATCAATACCTTTAATTGGTGGGATTATTGGATTTGAGCCTGTCGCAATTATAAGTTTTTGATAGCTAAAGTTTTGATCATTTTTAGTATCAATAGTCTTCGCTTCTCTATTTATAGTAGTGACTTCGTCAATTATTAGATCAACCTTATTTTTATCCAATACTCCGTCAGGAATCAAATTATTATCTGGAGATCCTACTGTTCCATAAATATATGGTATTCCACATGGAATGGGCACTTTCTTTTGTGAACGAACCACCATAATGGTTTTTTCTGGGTAGTGTCTTCTAGCTGTTATAGCTGCTGCAACACCTGCTGCACTTCCTCCGACTATTATAACATCATATTCTTTATTCATTTTTTTCCTCCATTTTTTTTAATAAAAACTTGTAAGAGATTTTATTAAAAACCTATTACATGTCAAGTTTAGTGATTACTATGTTTGCGAAATGCTTTAACTCTGTATTTTTTTCCTTATATTTCTTATTTTATTAGCTGATTCTCCCTTCGAATACTCTACAATTGTTTTGCCTTCAAACATTGCAGCTACAAAATCCCTATCAAATCCAAGTTCCCCAAGATACTCGACAGAAGTATCCTCACAATATTTTTTAATATTTTCAGTCATCGCCAAATTTAAATCATATTTATTTTCTTTTTTTTATTTCATCCCCGCATGTGATTCGACTGTTGGATCTGTTGTTCCTGCGAAACCATTACTGTTATATCTTTCAATTACTTCTTTTATTGTGCCTGATACCCCCGTAATGATTTTCACATCCGCAGCCTCTAGAGTTTGAAATACATTTGGACCAACATTGCCAGTAAGAACTGCCGTGACATTTTTTGCAGCCACAAATTGCCCGGAGACAACCCCTGCGCCTCCTGTGGCTGAAATGGTTGCGTTTTCAACTGCTTCAAATTCCAGCGTTTTTGGGTTTACAATAATAAAATACTGACATCGTCCAAAACGAGGATCTACTTCAGAATTAAGTGAGTCTCCAGTAGATGTTATACAAATATTCATTTTAAATATCTCCTTTACTGACAATCCCCATGATCTTGGCACGTTCCTAAATCACCAATATTGTTTTCTAGGAAAGCTGTAATGGCGTCATCAACCTTGCCTGAAAATCCAAAGATTGTGACGTTTGAATTCGCAAATTTTTGTTTTGCACCCATTCCCATCCCGCCAGCAATAACTTGATCGATATTATGTTTTAGAATCTCATCAACAGCCACGCAACCACCGCCGCCATGTTCTGCTGTATTTGGGACTACTTCTTTTTTTATAACTTTTTTGTTCTCGATATCTATCAATGTAAATGACGGACACTGTCCAAAATGTGCGGAAACTTGATCCCCGTCTGTTGTTATTGCTATTCTCATTTGTTTATACCTCCATTATTTTTGTTTTCTTGTTTAGAACACCAAAACCAGAATCCTCTTCCGATTTGTGATCCTTTTCCGATTGGACCTACCCCGTCTCTTCTCGGCATATTACGTCCGCCTTTCTGCGACAAAAATTATTTGCCACTCATCAACAATTTTTCTAACTGAAAAACCATACTCTTCTAAAAAGGTTCCGACAATACGGAAATCGCTGTGACCTTTATCATGATTCCTTCCCTCCGCTTTATGAGCGTTGTTTAGGATCACAAAACCATGATTATTGAAGTCTGTTATTATAATTTGTTTTTTTGTTAATCGTATCATTTCACGGATAACAGCAAATGGATTCGCTAGGTGATGAAACGTAAAAGCTGAAACAATCGAATCAAAAGATTTGTCTTTAAAGGTTAAGCTTTCAGCATTAGCAGTAATAAAACTTATTCTATCCAGGACATTATAATGTGCAGCATTTAAAATTGCTATTTTTTGATCTTCAATATTTAGATCAATAGATGTGACATTTTCGATTATTTGAGCAATTTTTGTTGTCAAATAACCTTTCCCTGTACCAATTTCCAAAAGTGTATCGCTGTCTGTCCTTATATGTTCGATGATGTTTTCTCTAGCTTCCAGCTGATCGAACCCCCTTTTTTTATAAAAGATTAGTCTTTCTTTATATTTACTGTAATTATTTTTTACATCAGCATCCGTAAAATTATCAAATTTCAAAGGATTCATTGATTGACCTTCTTTATTGTAATATTATCTGGAGTAAATATTTTTATGGCTTTTTTGGTATAGAGTGCATCCACAATTTTTTTTCTACCTGAATAGAGAATCCGTTGCAAAGTACTTGACGAGATGTTCATTTCTTTTGCAGATTCGCCTTGGCTTAATTCTTCAAAATCACATAGGTGCATTGCTTCCAATTCGTCTAGGTCTAAATCAATAACTTCCAAGCAAGACATTGCGACTGCTCTAGGTTTATAAAAGGTTGCACCCTTGAACGGCCTGCAATATCTGGATTTTCTTTTAAAAGGCGACATTTATTAAACTCCTGCGATGGGCATATACCCATATAATAATCCTAGAGCTAATATTTGGCAAGAAAGATTTTATTAATACTAATATTGCTATATAATACGGGCATATGCCCATATTAAAAATACAGTTACATAAGTTAACAATTATCATTTTTTCTCTTTTATTTTTCTCTTATTCAGTGTTTGCACACCCACATACGTTTATGAAATATAAAATTAACTATCTTTTTGATGCTGAAGGATTGTCAGGGTTTAAGGTCACCTGGGAATTTGATGATATGTTTAGCATGGTAATGTTACAGGATTATGACATAAACAAAGATAGAACATTTTCAAAGGATGAAACTGCATTAATAAAAAAAGAAGCGTTTGATCACTTAATTGAGTATAATTATTTTTCAAAAATTCTTATTAATGGACAAATTTTTAATGTAAACGTTATTAATGACTTCTCTATTAAGTTGGCGAATGAAGTCATTGTATATAAATTTACGATTCCTTGCCATGTTAAAGCATTAAGCAGCCCAAAAAAAATTGAGATGTTTGCATATGATCCGTCATATTTTATTGATGTTAGCATGCAGGATCAGGGGATTTCTTATAGCAATCATGACAATTTTGAGATAAATCATAGCATAAAAAATATTCCAGGATATGCTTATTACCACAAACAAATTATTCCAAATGTTAGCGTATTAAATTTCAGGAAAAAATCATGAAGAAAATTTTATTGTTTATTATAATTTTATTTTTATCAGTTTGCTTTTCAGCTAATCCATTTAATGCCGAAAAAGAACAAAATAATGATGCCGAGATTAAGAAAGGTATTGCTTCATATTCAACCGTTGCGTTGAGAAATCTTAGCCAAATGCAGCTAAAATTACGAAACCGAATATCACGATTAACGAGAAAAATAAAAAAAGAGAAAAGTGTAAAATTAATCGGTACAATAATACTCATCGCTTTTTTTTATGGACTTATTCATGCGATTGGTCCTGGTCATGGAAAAACGATCACAGCAACTTATTTTTTAAGTAGAAGTAGTAATATTAGAACAAGTATTCTCTTTGCTAATGCGTTAACATTTATGCACTCGATTTCAGCCATTTTCGTTGTATTCACAGTTAATGTGATACTAAGATCGACCTATTCAAAATCTTTTGCGGGGATTGAAACAATTAGCAAAAAGATTAGTTATATTCTAATTATTCTTATTGGGATCTACATTCTTGTTAAATCAATATTGAACTTAATAAATCATAAAGACCGGAAGGAGCAAGCGTTAAGAGAGGACCTTAGAACATCATTAGCAATTGGGCTAATCCCGTGTCCTGGCACTACCATCATTTTATTATTTTTTATGTCTTTGAAATTATTCTGGTTAGGAATGTTGGTAATATTATTTTTGACATTGGGTATGGCTGTAACACTATCGGTGGTAGGTATCGTTAGCATTCTTTTTCGAGAAAGAATTCTTAATATATTGGAAGGCACTAAATTCAATATTGAACTGACATCTCATATTTTAGAAATTATTGGTGCTGCATTTATTATTATATTGGGCACCCTCCTTTTTCTTACTGTCTTTTAAAACGACCTGGGGCTCCACACAAACACATTATTCACTAGACTGAGATTCAGTTGAAATGTCATCTGGTGTAAGTATTTTAATCGCTTTTTTAGAGTAAATAGCATCCGCAATTTTTTTCCTACCAGAATAAAGAAGACGTTGCAACGTACTTGAGGATATTTGCATCTGTTGAGCTGCTCCCTTTTGATGTAATCCTTCGAAGTCACATAAGTGTATTGCTTCTAGCTCATCTAATTCTAATTCAACAGTTTCTAGCTCGGACATTGGGACTGCTCTTGGTTTATAATATGTGGCTCCATCGAAAGGACGGCAAGATCTTTTCTTTTTTGTAAATGGCATACTCTGCTCCTTAAGTCATTGTCGTATAAGAATATATTAGTCTAAAACTATTTGTTAGGCAAAGATTTATAAACACTGACATTCAAACATTGATTCTTGATCTTGATATTGTGGCTTTAGCTATTCGATAGTATCTC
>Ga0075111_1000198_pt1 | contig 28855 bp, 27 predicted proteins | sample AntAceMetag02UKK_FD_69787 | JGI IMG/M metagenome (GOLD analysis project Ga0075111, IMG submission 69787) | Saline lake microbial communities from Ace Lake, Antarctica - Antarctic Ace Lake Metagenome 02UKK | ecosystem: Environmental > Aquatic > Non-marine Saline and Alkaline > Saline | place... | reverse complement strand
TGGAAATGCTAAATCTACTCTATCGTCTTGAAAAGTAAAATCTACCGCTGCTCTATCTAATTCATAGCCAAGTATCCGACCAGAATATCCTTCTACTTTTCCTGAGATAACTATTTTGTTCTCTTTATTTGTAACAATGCTGACGTCTGACTGACCAGCTCCTTTTAGTCTTAACCCTTTAAGAAAAGGCAAAAACTCCTGAGCGTTCTGCATCCTTACAGAGCGTCCTTTTATCTTTATTTTTAGTTTATAAAAATCATCTATTCTTCCATTAACTGAAAACTTTTCCCTCGCAATAGTTCCGCCTACTTTTTCAAAAACAACACCACTATTACTAACAAGAACTGTGCCGTTTTTTACAAATAAATTCTTTGGCAACCAAGCAAGCTTCAGCTCCGTTCCTGTACTTTTATAATTTATATCAAACCTTATTGGCAAATCTGTTCTCTTCTTTACTTCGTTATTCTGAAGAACAACCTCAATATCGCCTTCTGCATTCTTAATATCTATTTCCGGTAATGGGATAAAGTAGTTCACCTCTTTTGCGATCTCACAATCACGAGCCTTTATCTTTATCCAATACCCTTCGGGATTCAGATCACCTGACATGAACATTCTATTTCTATTTTTATTTAAATTAGCTTTGAATTTTTTTATCTTGGCGCCACTATTACTAAACTTAATTGTAGAAGCTACATCATAAGCGATATTAACAGTAGCTGCCTCTAGTGGTGCTGAACCAAACCCACGCTCATCGTAATACTCTACTACCGAGTCTTTTAGTTTGATATTAATGTCTAAATCTGGCAGTTCTTTGCCATCGTCTGAAGGCAACTCTATTAAATCCATCAATTTAACAAAATTAAATGAATCATCACGATAATGTCTTAAATGAATATTAGCGTTAGAAAGAACAACCGCGCTGATGGCAGAAATATCTTTATCTAAAACACCTTTTACAACATTGAACCTAATCTTTATCTCTTTTGCTTGGAAGAAGTTCTTGGAGGTTGTGCTGGCGTCATCCATCGACACATTCTTAAACTTAATGTGTGATAGCGGATTTATAGATATTTCCTCAACTGACACAAACTCTGGAAGAATTTTCTTTGTTTCTTGCAACACAAAGTTTTCCAATTGTCTTATGCCTAGGAAATACCCTAAAACTAGAATGATACCAAAAAAGGCTAGCAGATTTCTTTTCATCTTTTATTGTATTATAATATCTTTCAAGCACTTTAATAAACAGAAAGAAGCTACTTGGGGGAATAATGTTAAAAATAAATACAGCGATCCTATTAATATCCTCTCCAGATAAGGAAGGATTAGTCTATCGAGTAACCGAATTTATATACAAACATAAAGGCAATTTGCTACATGCAGAACAACATATAGACAAGGCTACAGGCTACTTTCTCATGAGATTAGAGTTTGATGCTTCAAATACAAACCTTAACAAAAAAGAACTTTTAACCGAACTTGAACCTGTAAAAGAAGAACTAAATATGAATGTTGAGCTTTATTTCAAAGAAGACGCACAACGAGTAGCAATCTTTGCATCTAAAACAAACCATTGTTTATATGACCTATTATTAAAGAATAAAAGCAAAGAAACTAGCTTTATCCCAGCTTGCATTATTTCTAACCATGAACAGATTGGTGAGATCGCAGAACATTTCCAGATTCCATTCCATCATGTTCCAGTAATGCCGGACACTAAAGACCAAGCAGAACAGAAACAAATAGAATTATTAAGACAATACAATATAGACCTCATAGTTCTTGCTCGTTATATGCAGGTGCTTAGCCCAAATTTTGTTAGCAACTATGCTCAACAGATAATTAATGTTCATCACTCTTTCTTGCCAGCTTTTGTTGGAGCAAATCCATACAAACAAGCTTATGAACGTGGAGTAAAAATAATTGGGGCAACTTCACATTATGTAACAAACATTCTTGATGATGGGCCGATTATTGAACAACGCGTAGTACGTGTAAGCCATAAAGATAACCTTGAAGAGTTTATTTATAAAGGCAAAGAATTGGAGAAACAGGTTCTTTCGGAAGCAGTAAAAAAACATACTGAAAGAAAAGTGCTTGTCTTCGAAAATAAGACAATCGTATTCGATTAAGAATTCGTTAATTCTCGTTCTGCGATATTTTTTACTTTTTGTTGTGCCAAAATACTTTTAACTTCTGACATATTACTTGTTCTATAAAATAAATCCATATCCTTTGCGTCTATAGTTCCGTAAAGATCTGCAAAATTTGTGCTAAGAAACTCCAGTTCATCTGACCACTTATCCTCATCGCCAAATAAAATAATAGGCACTTTCTTCATCAACCCTATGCGCATCATAACTGCTGCTTCAAAGAAAACATCATGGGTAGACATACCACCAGGGAAAAAGATAAACCCACAGTTGGAATTGTTACAAGCGACCATCTTCTCATGCAGTAGCTTCCTGCTATCTAATGAAACATTGGATGATGAGATCCCGCCATACAAAGATTGTTCTGTGCCATCTTCTGTATTATAAAACAGTGCATGTTGAACATCTTCAGCTCCTTTTCTAAGTGCATTCAAATAACCAAGCTGCAAAAAAGGCATTTTCTTCTGGTTGCTTCTTGCTATCATGGATATTCCTGATTCTGTTAGGAAAGCACCCAACTCAATAGCTGCTGCTCTATCATGAACCTCAACTGGTATTTTAAAATTCGATCCGCCGATAACGGTTACCATATCAGCTGATGTTATTTGTTTCATTTGCTCTAAATTTTTTATTAAGCTTGTTGCATGCAAGTCTATATCGATAGGCTTTCTTGTAGGAACATTCAGATACTTATCCATGTTCTCTTCGATATGACCAACAACTGTTTCTGGTTTTGCATCAAGTACTACCATCAACTCTTCTAAAGATTTTCTAAAAAAGCCTTTTGCTCTATATTTTTTTACTATTGTTTCCAGTTCGTCCCAAAGCTTTGTGCCAATAAAAACTATCGGAGCGTGGTCACCGATATCTCTGTCTTTCTTTGCTAAAATATCGAATATCTCATCCATGGTGCCAAAGCCACCCGGATAAACCATTACTAGGTTTGCGTATTTTCTTAATAAGTATTTTCTTGAGATTAGCTCCTTACAAAGGATGACTTTGTCTTTATCAACATATTCGTTTAAAGCCTGTTCGCCAGGCATATAGATTTTTACTCCATAAGAAGGGACTCCAGCATCATGTGCAGCTTTGCTAGTAGCCTCCATCATTCCGGGACCTGCGCCACCGATAAATGACCATCCGAACTTCTCTGCAATAGCTTTATTGATATCGTATGCTGTCTGATACCAAGGTTGGTCTGACCCAATCCTTGAAGAACCATAGGCTGCGAATACTGGGGTTTCTAATAGCTTTGCCTCATGACCGCTATTAACAAACTCCTGTAAGCTACTAAGGAACATCTCCACTATCTGCTGATGGTTCGCATACACTTTTTTAACCCGTCCATTTTCAAAGACAGGCTCAGTACCGTTCATAGCAGGAACTTTCATTATTGCTCTAGACATCCAAGGCAAGACCTTTCCCATTAATATAGATATACACTTACTATTCAATATACACTCCGATTCATATTCTTATAAGAATATCGTACCGGATTATCAGAAATTGCAGTCATTATTGGGATAATTGACAGAGCCCCTCATACGTATTACAATACAATCCACTTACAACGTGGAGCACAGATTTATCTGTGTTCAGTAACGCGGGATGGAGCAGTTGGTAGCTCGTTGGGCTCATAACCCAAAGGTCGTTGGTTCAAGTCCAACTCCCGCAACCAAAACCATTCGAAAACCCTAGCCTCGGCTGGGGATTTTTTTTGCCTACTTTTATAAATATGGTGTTAGCATCCTAGCCATGCCATCCCTTATTTTAATAAATAAATTCCTTGAATCAACCTCTGTTTTTACAAGCTTTTTTGCTTTATTTTTTTTAGTATTGAAATAAACTATTAATTCACCTGCTAACTCTTTGTCGTAACACTCAATATTAAATTCATAGTTAAGCCTAAAACTTCTAGAATCCCAATTAGAAGAACCAATTAAGCTCCAACAATCATCAATAACCATAACTTTACTGTGATCGAATGGTCCAGGATTATAATAAACGCTACAACCCCATTCAAGAACTTGCCATATCTGAGCAGTTGTGGCCCAACTTACAACACTCAAAGGCAAAGGTTCTGGTATTAGTATTTCAATTTTTACCCCTCTCAACTTAGCAATATTTAAAGCATTTATTATAGAACTATCAGGTAAAAAATATGGGGTCATTATTTTGATGCTTTTTTGAGAACTTGCAATAGCTGCATGTACAACCTGATATTGTTTTCGTATCAGCTCATGAGGACCATTATTAATTCCTCTACATAAAACATTCCCTTCATTAAAGTGATTTGGGAAAAACCAAGGTTCTCCTAGAAGAACTTCCCCAGTAGCATATTCCCAATCATCGGCAAAAGTATGCTGTATTTGTGAAACAACTGATCCTTTTATTATAAAATGAATATCTTGAATTCGATCCTTTTTATTTAATTTAAGCAAATTCTCCTCATGAATATTCATTCCACCCGTAAACCCAATTTTCCCATCTACAACCATTAGCTTTCTATGATTCCTTAAATTTATGAATCTTGTTGTTAAAGACATGAATGTAGGATTATATTTTGCTATTTTTATTCCATTTTTTTTCATAATTTCATACATTGATTTTGAAGAATACCTGGATCCAATATCATCTATTAAAACCCTTACTTCAATACCTCTTTGTGCTGCATTTTTTAAAGCTTTCAAAAACAATACACCTGCCTCATCATATGAAAATATATACGTAGAAAGGGTAACGCTTTTTTCAGCATTTTCAATAGCTTCTACCATAGACTTATAGGCACTTTCCCCATTTATCAATAGATCTACTTCATTCCCGCTAACCATCTTATACTTAGAGATATGTTCTAACACATTCCATAATCCGCTATATTTATTAAATTTTATGGGTAGTTTTTTTACTTCAGTTAACTTATCAAATCTATCCTTTTTCGTAATGATTCTTTTTTTTACTTTTTTTAAAGCCCTTCTTCTCGATCTATTGATACCAAAAAATAAATAAAATAAGGCGCCAATAAAAGGATATGAGATAATAATCATAGCCCAAATCACTGCTGCTCTAGGCTCACGCTTATATATAATTGCATGAACAGCCGCGATTAAAGCAAAAACGAACACTAATACACTTAATAAATATGCCCAGAAAATCATAAATTCATTAATTACTAATCGTATTTCCATAAGACAATTTTGCATTGTAAAAACTATATAATCAATGCCTTAGTTTTTTATAGGGTTTTTGATTAATAAATGCTTTTATCTTTCTTATGGAAACTATTATCTAGTGATTATTCTACTGAAAACTCGCAGTAAACAGGCAAATGATCGGAGAAAGTAGCTTTCTCTAATACTTTAAAATCATGAACGATTATTTCTGGACTATGGAGAATGAAATCTAGTTGTTTTGTTGGTTTTATGCTTGGATATGTGAGTGAGTTCTCGATATTCATACTTTTTAGCCCAGTGGCTGCAAGGAACATTTCTATCTCTTGGTGTCCCCAGAACATATTTAGGTCACCAGCAACTATAATGGGCTTATTAACTTTTTGCATAAGTTTGACTAGAGTATTCAGTTGCCATTGTCTGGTTCTATAGGTCAAAGACAGATGTAAAAGAAAGATAACAATTTCTTCAAGCTCTAATTCAATAGCAAGTCTTTTAATCCCTATATCAAAAAAGTGTATTTTAGTATTCTGGCTTACTTCTTTAGTAAGAAACGCGTTGCCTTGTCTGCTCATTAGTGGGATTTTCCCTATTGTGGGTCCTAATTTGTATTTTGAATTGTAGTTAACTTGTAACCCTAATTTCTGTGCTATAAATTCAGCTTGGTTTTCTCCATAATGTCGATAAGAACCTCCATCTACCTCTATTAGCCCTACTATATCGAGGTTATAATTTTTTAAGAATTCCGATATTTTTTCAGTGTTTTTACGCGTACGCTTAAAAAATCCAATAAAAGGAAATGGTGTATGAAACTTCCACCCACGACCAGTACCATATCGAATATTATAAAGTAGAAGTTTATATCTTCTTTTCATATGATTATTATAGCCTTTATGAACGATAATATGTAATTAATGTGAAGAAAAAATCTTATATAATCAGGAAAGAAACACTAAGTTTATACATATTAGTTATTTTAGGAGTAGGTATGGAAGAGTGGTTTTTGCCTTTAAATAAGTAATTCCTGATGTATTTCTTTTAATTTATCATAATCCAGCTTGTCTGCATCCTTTAATGCCAAGATATAGTTATTACGGAAACCACTATTTATAAAGAACTCATCCTCTGGCCACTTATTAGTCTGCCCAATTGTTTTTTTCAAATACATATTTACTACGGATCTAGACCATCTTCCATTACCATTTTTAAAAGGATGAATCTGAACTAATCGATGGTGTATTAGTGCCGAAATTTCTAAAGTAGAATCACCCTTTTCTTCCCAGCATTTATAATCAGCAATAAATTTGTGCAATTTTACATCTATCTGATGTTTATCAACGCCGACACTTTTATTGCTTGTTCGTTTTTGACCAGCCCAATCCCAAACCTCTCCAAACATATCTTTATGAATCTTAAACAAAGAATCTCTAGTAAATAATTTTTCTAAAGATAGAGGTTTTAAAAAGGTTTACCACAATAAAGTACGCTTATTATCAATCAGATCATCAACTAAGGCTTCTTTACTTAGCTCAACTATCCTATTGCTAGGCTTTTGTAATTCCATAGCAGAGTTTGCCACTGATTGGCTTATTATCTCATCTGCTTTCTTTCTAGCCTTCTCTGTAACGACTGCTTCTATCTCCTGCTTAGGCGCAAAAGTGATGAGCAAATCACAACCAAGTGCATTGGCTGTCTTTTGCAATGTTTCAACTGTTGGACTAACTTCATTCTTCTCTAATCTAGCTATACTTTGCTGAGATGAGCCAACTCTTGAAGCTAATTGTTTTTGGGTTAGGCCCATTGCTTCACGAATATTTTTCACTTATTTGTATTAACTTTATACACCATTTATGGTGTAAATAACCAGTAAACCTCCGTCAGTCTCTCAATTTTCCCTGCGCAGGGAGAATTTGTGGATACCTTTTATAAAAGTAGATATAAAAGCTCCCTCAGTCAGCTAAAAGCTGACAGCTCCCTCGTCGAAGGAGCCTTCTAAATAAGTAACAATGATTATTTTGCTTAATTAATCTTATTTATGTTTTGTATTTTGCACCTAGCCCTTCGATAAACTCAGGATAAACTCAGAAAAGCGATAGATGAAGTTAATGAGTGAAGCGTAGAAAAAACAGGACGTTTTTTCAGGACAACTGAACCAGGAGGTGAGCTTGTCCGTTAGTAAAATGAGTTATACGTAATCTAAGCTTTGAAGCTAAGTGCAGAGGGGATATATAAGGGTCGCGGAGACCCTTATTTGAAATTTGTATTAAAAATAAGCAATAGAATTTTCCTAAAATATACAATATCGAAAAAATAGAGTAAACTATTAACTATGATAAACAAGAAGACATTGATAATAGGGGCGAGCCCAAAAGAAGCAAGGTACTCGTTTATGGCGACTTCAAGGTTAGTAGAGGCTGGATATGAAGTGGTTCCTGTTGGGATAAGGGCAGGTTCGATTGCAGGGATAGATATTATAAAAGGGATGCCACAAGTTGAAGATATCAATACTGTTACGCTTTATGTTGGACCTCAGAATCAACCACAATACTACGATTATATTCTAAGTCTTAAACCAAAGAGGGTTATCTTTAATCCAGGGACTGAGAATGATGAGTTTTATGAGATTCTTAGGAAGAATGATATTGAAGTATTGGTAGCATGTACGTTGGTGTTGGTGAGTACTAAGCAGTATTAGGTTTTATTACTTTGCCTTGATGCAAAGTAACCAAAAATCAAGACCGAGCAAAACTCACAAGAACTAAAAGTATTAAATAAGTCTCACTTGAAATAGCATAGGACAATGGATATTCTCGCTTCTACATTTCATTTCGAAGACGTAACGTGTCCGTTCAACATTAGTTAACTCTTAGTAACTTCCTCAAACAGTTGCTCTGTCAGGAAAACAATCTAATTATAAATAACTCACTAATGATATTCAATTGTAGGGGCGCGCCCACAATTGGCAAACAAGCAAACAAAGTTATTCTTAATCCAGGCACTGAGAATGATGAGTTTTATGAGATTCTTAGGAAGAATGATATTGAGGTTTTGGTGGCATGTACGTTGGTGTTGGTGAGTACTAAGCAGTATTAGCATGTCATTATCGCGGCTTGTCAGGGCGAAGTGAAAGCGAAGACTGAAGGCGGTAATCTATTCATTATGAAAACTTCGTTTCCAATTATTGCTAAAGGTTTCACCTTTATGATTATTTAATACTTTTTAAAAAAGTATCACAAAACTTACGGCTGATGCTTCACTGCCAGATTACGTAATCTCTCTTCGCTACCTATCAAACTCGACCTCCATGTCTCAATTGATAGCTCAAGAACCTCCTGTTCTTGAATTACGCTTCTTTCAATAACTTCATCTAATGGCAGCTCTCGCAAAGGCCTAGAGTATAGGCACTATAGATATAGCCTTATAGAAAGCAAGGTTTCTTATTCTACCTTGCCAGATCTTCCTAGCATTCTAGATATAATATGTTTTACTAAAACTAAAATTGCTACAAAAATAATAGTTACCAATAATGAAAAATTCATAATATTAAAAAAATAGAAAAACAACAATAATAAAAACAAACCCTTTGCGCCTATTAACCCAACATAGGTTCCCAGACCTGCATTCCCTCCAGTTAATCGATTCTCCTGACTCAACATAAATTGCAAGGGTGCTGTAAAAACTCCATAACCCATTAATAAATAAGGAACCACGCTTACTGGGGTATTGTTACCATAAGAAATTACTACTTGAACAACAATCCATATATACCCACAGATTAGGATACTATCAATTGCTGAAGCTATTATCATAAAGATGTTGCTAATAATACTATCAGGAATTTTTTTCTCTAAAAATGAACAAATTATAATTGCAGGAATTTCAAGCAATGTTAGTATGTGTGGTACAAAAATCGACAATAATACAGAAAACAAAACAAATTTAAATTGCCCAGCAAATATAAGCCATACTATTCCGACAATACCGCCAAAAACATCAAGCAATAGTACCGGGAAATACAATGTTTTAAACAAATCAGCAAACAAATGCGCTTTTTTTGCACTCAATTTCATACTCTCAACTGTACTCTTTTTGGACACAAAAGTCCAAAGACAAGCCTGCTTGAAACAACATAGGACAAACGATTTTCTCGCTTCTACATTTCATTTCGAAGACGTAACGTGTCCGTTCAACATTATTTAACTCTTAGCAACTTCCACCCTTTAGGGATAGCCGCTAAGTTCATTCTTCACTAAGCGGAGCTATACAAACAATTGCTCAGTCAGGAAATATAAAAATATAACAAACTGTTATAAAAATTTATCTTCTAATATGTGTTCAAGTTGTTATGCCAACTTATTCAAAAATTCTAGCTCAAAATGTAATAGGTGCCGGGGCCATCTTATTGTTTATGCCCAATATGGAATATACTCGGTAAACTTAGTTGATGTTCTTTCCGGATCTTTCGACTTAATTAATCCCTTATCTAAAGCAGACTTTATAATTCTTGAAACTACTGCTCTTTGCTTCTCGCTAACCTTAAATCTCTCTCTTAAACTCTTATTTGTCAGTGCCAAACTAGAAAGATATTTGATAATAGAATGCTGATAACAAGCTTCGATTTTCTCTTTTGAAGACATTTCTCCATACTTCTTTGGAGAGAATAATGTTACCTTAAAATAATTCTCGCCCTGTTCGAAATGAATAGGAGGCAACCCGAACAACTCTACATGCATTAAAGTTTTTTGTAGCCCTGTCCCTCTCTCCTCACAAATACCCAAGCGTCTAAATGTTGATGCAAGTATTTCATTCCTTGATTCTGGGCTTGTGCCTATTAATCTATCTATTTTTTTATTGGGAAGTAACGACCCAGGATTTGTTATTTCTATCCTATTATCATATATTTCAACAGTCGGCCCCTTACCTCGAACGCCAAAATCTTGATGAATCAATGCATTTGCAACAAGCTCTCTTATCGCAATATCAGGATAAATCGATGTCTCCGTTCGAAAAGCATCTTTTATCACTTCGCTTGTTGGAACCAATAACTTTATATATTTCATTATTTCATCAAAGGCCAAAGCATAACCTGCCTCTATTTCTATTTCTTGCACAGTATCTTTTTTGTTCAACCCATCATATTTAATAATTCTCATAGTTTTTCTATATAAAGAATCAAATTCCTTTAATTTTCTGGCAACTGCTAGCGCACCAAGGTTCGTTATATAAAATTCATTTTCAGAATATTGAGTTACTAGCTTCTCGGACTCTAACCACTCAACAAGCTCATCATCTTGCTTTGGTACTGGTCTATCTAATAACTGCGCATACTTCTGATAATCTAATAACTGTATAACATCTCGAAAACCCAACAATTTTGAAACATTAACCTCTTCAAATCGAAAAGGCTTACTATTTAAAAACAATTCCCCAACCTCATGCCTTACTGCAGATCTAGTTGTTCCGCCACTTCTTATGAATGTATCCTCTACTGTATGCCCCCTAAGGTGCACTGGCTTTAATGCAGACTCTTTAATATGACATATCAAAACTGATTTACCTCTATATTCTTCTACCGAATGATCTATCTGCTGTGATGGCTCTATGTTATTTCTAGAAATATTCGAAAGCGTTCCTAATATTTTATCTATCTTATCCTTCTTAATCCCTAAAACAGCACCTGTTCTATCATTAATACCAAAAACTAAATAACCTCCACCTGGCAAATTTGCAAAAGCACAAAAATGCTGGCTTAATCTGCTAGATTTTGTTGAAACATCTTCTTTCCAATCAAGTTCATTTAACTCACAAGGTTCTAACTCTAAGCTTTTTCTCAACAACTTCATACCTTTTACTAACCATACTTTACTCATACTCTTATAATACCAGAACTTTACTTTATATAAAAAGCACCTAATTCCTCTTCCGGATTAAAATCAAACAAAATTAATTAATGGATATTACAATAGGGCCCTAACATGATCATCCTTATGTTTTTAGATGAATTCACCGGCACCTTCCGGATTGGAATCAAGCAGAATTAATTGGTGGATCCTGAAATCCACAACTTTTACTATTAGCTTCATTATTATCAACCCTCCCAATTGTACAGACGTCTGTACAATTGAATTTAGGGGGCGCCCCGACAATTGGCAAACAACCAAACAAAGTTATTCTTAATCCAGGAACTGCGAATGATGAGTTTTATGATATTCTTAGGAGAAATGATATTGAGGTTTTGGTAGCATGTACGTTGGTTTTATTGAGTACGGGGCAGTATTAGTGTGAGCTATTTACCATTTGAAAACATAACATATAAAACAAAACTTAATTCAGAAGAAATTCTAAGAAGAATGAGTAAAATTATTGAACCTAAACAAGCCTTTAGAGTGACATGGTTCTTTAAGAATAATAACTATAAACCATATGAAGGCAATATCAACAGCAACTCGTTTAGCATATCTCGAATAATTGGGTATAGAAATTCGTTCGTTCCTACAATTAAGGGAGTTATTGAAAAAGACTCTAACGGCACAATAATAAATATCAAGATGAGACTACATGCACTCGTTATTGCCGTTTTATTTGTTTGGTTTGGCGGGATGATAATAAACTGTTTGATAGCTATACCTTCTATATACAATAATCAGGATTTTAAACCAATGTCTCTGATACATTTTGGACTATTAATCTTTGGCTACGTTTTAGTAACAAGTGGTTTCAAATATGAAAGCAGGAAATCAAAAAAACATTTTACTGGTTTATTTGAAGCTGAAAATTGAAGAATGATATTGAAGTGTTGGTTGCATGTACGTTGGTGTTGTTGAGTACGGGGCAGTATTAAACTCTATTGAATTGATCATGATCCTTTATGTGTTGATCATGATCCCTTAGGATCCATCATGATTAATCTAAGTTGTTTGACAGTAAAAATTAGCGGATATCCATATATAGATTGGTCTTTAACTTATGACAGAAAGTAAAGTTTTGTCGGCAAAGATCTTACTTTTGAGCCCTTTGAGATCTTTCTTGAGCCCTTTGAGATCTTTCTTGATTATGTGTTTCCCAGTAAATATATTGTGCCTACTCCTGTAGTACCTTCTTTCGTTAGAAGGTTCTTTTCAACTAATTCAGATAAATCTCTAGTAGCAGTCGCTTTAGAGGAGTTTGTTTTCTCTTGGTATTCTGTGTTTGTTATTGTTTTCTTCTCAATGATTTCCTTCATAGCTATTATTTGTCTTTTATTGAGTCCTAGAGTTTCTAATTCTTTAGCAGAATAATGTTTTTTTATGACTACCATTATCCCTCCGCTAAAATCAATAATCTCAGGTTCTGGCAAATTCGCTTCCTGACAAGATTCATATATTTTAAGTGTTCCACGACCCCAAGATTCTATGTAGCCCCCTTTAAAACAGATATCAGCAATTAAAGGGTTTCTTGGTATTGAAGTGTGATGTCCTTTTAGGTTTTCAAAATTAATCCCTTCGGGAAGAGTCCCTTCATTCCAAATAGATATTTTATTGTCATAAACTCTTATTTGGATATTAGCACCTTGCAATAATCTATGTATTAAAGAATTTAATATCATTTCTCTTAATGCTACATACGGATATTCTTGTTTTTCAATTCTTTGTATTCCTTTATATTCAATAGGTCGTACTAGAAATTTATGGTTTAAGGTTTCAATAATAGAATCTATCGCATTTATTAGATTCCCTTCAATCACTTCTTGGAATTTTAAATCAGAATCACTTTCGCCAAATTTGCCTATTTTTATTTTTAAATTTGGATAAAAGTCATTAGGGGATTTCCCAAATAATATTATTGCTGCTCGTTTAAGTTTATTGTTCTTTATAAGTTTTAATTTTTCTAACAATTCTGTTAATGACAGACTCTCTATATCTGGAAGTCGGTCTGTGTTTTTAGCATCAGATAGAAACTTATTGATACTGGCTTCATCAATATCTTCGATACCAGCTCTTTCTTCTTCTACTTCATCCCAGGTAAGTCCAAATTTTTTAAGTAAAAATTCATTTAGTGCATTACCTGTAAGTTCTGAAGTAGTGCTTCCTGAACGGTAGTAGTATTTTCCACGCAAAGAAATAGGTGTGCTATATGGTGGTGTAATAATTTCAATATAATATTTTTTTTGTTTATCGAGTAAATTTACATCAGCAAATATGCCTAAAAGGTCTTTTATTTTGTTTGGAATATGAGTCATTAATTGTTCGTAGTTATCAATCCCGACAATTTCTCCATTATCATTCTTGCCTATATATAGTTTCCCGCCACTAGCATTTGCAAAACTACAAATCCATTTTAGATGATCGTCTTTCCAGTTTTCTTTCCATTCAATATTTTGACTTTCATTCATTATGAATAATAGTATACTTTAATGCTTTAAAATTATCTATTTAAGATAATGAACATTAACTTCTAACTTTCTCAAACAGTTGCTCTGTCAGGAAAATCAACCACCATACTACGATTATATAATAAGTCTTAAACCAAAAAGGGTTATTTTTAATCCAGGGACTGAGAATGAAGAGCTTTATGATATTCTTAGAAAAAATGATATTGAGGTAGTTGTGGCTTGTACGTTGGTGCTGGGCAGTATTAGGGGACTACTCTAACAAATTATAGACCTGCTTTTCTCTTCAATGATAACAACGAGACTCAGTCTTGAGGCGTTTCTATCCTAAACAGTTTATCTTTTTGTGATAATTTTACGATAAAATTTTCCTCTTTGTTTAAAGAAGCAGGCAATTTATCTTTTAAAATTGATGCTACAAATTGTATTTTTTTTAAGCTAACCAGTTCTGCAATTCTTAAAAGCTGATTATCATGCATTAATTCCTTTTTATCATTAAGCAAAAAGTGAAGATTAGGAATTCTTTCTGCATCAGCAAATAGAATATAGGCAATATCAAAACAAGATATTTCACCTTGTTTCTTGCCTGAGCTCATATTGACATTAAAGGCTGAAAACTTATAAAGCCTCTTTCCCTTTTCTACTGCAATGTCATATTTCAAAGCATACTGTTCTCCATAAAGGGTGTTTGAAATATTTGAAAAGTATGTGTTAAATTTTGCTAGCTGTGTCTTAACGTTTTCTTCAGACTCCTTAGAAAACAAATGATCGTTTATTTCCTTAAGTGATGATTCTAAAGATTCCATCTCCCCTTCTACAACTTTTATTTGCTTAATTATATTCTCATACTCCCCTTTCTTTCTATATTTTTCGTTTAATTCAACGATTACCTTTTCAAGCTCCTCAAACGTTTCGCTTTCAGATATTCTTGCCGTCAAAGCTGACTCATCTTGTATTAATTGTCTTAGTTTTTGTATTTTACTGTCGACGCTTTTATCTATTACAGGAAGCTCTTTTGTTATATATCTGACCTTTTCCGTTATCATCTGGTTATGGTAAACAACTAGGTCTTCAAAACTTTTTTGAATCCCAATTATTTTGCTTGTTGCTTGTTGATATATTGCTTGTAATTGCTGTATATCAATATTAGAAGTTTTCTCTTCAAAATCCTTTTCAGCTTCTTCTATAAGGCTTCTTTTAATTTTTAAGCTACTTAGCTCCGAACTGGTTTTATTGATTGAGTATTTTAAAGTATTTAAAGTATCTATGTCGCTTTCAAGGTTCTGGTTTATGTTAAAGTTTGCTTTTTGTTTATTTAAAACAACAATATCTCTATCGATTAAACCCAAAGAAGCCTCATATGCTGTTTTTGTATATGGCTTCTCTAATCTCCTTTTAAAACTCTCCTCTTGCTTTAGCTTTTCAAGAATATTTTGCTTCTCATTTCCTTTAAAAAAATTAACTCCTAGCATAAAAAGATACAACGTCTCATATTCAGCATTAGAAGTGAACTTGTCCAATGTTTTAAGAGTGCTGTTAATACTTGAATCTTTATATCTGATATTGTGAGAAACTATCTGCCTAAACGTAGGCTTCCCTCCGCTTTTTGTTGGAAATAATAATTTTAATAACTTTGGCTCGAACTCATCTTCAATATGTTCTTGACCGTTAATCTTTCTAACTATTTTATTACGAGATAAAAAATTTCTTTCAATTTTTATTTCCCTAGAAGCTTCAACATCTAAGTCTTCCTTTAAAACTAAAGAAATTACTACTCGCCTGCCTATTAAATAATTTTTCACCAAAGCATATTCATTTTTAACATCATCAGGATCAACATATATTCCTTTTGGAGAGGCTCCTAAACAAAAGTCTATCAATCTTAAAACGGTTGTTTTCCCAACATTGTTTCCCGTTACAGGACTATTAGTTGTTTCCACATCATCTGTTTCATCAACTATTAAATTAATGCCATTATGAAATGCTATTTCTCGAATAACTTTATTATCTTCTGCTATCGTTAATGATTTGATGTACATAAAGCTACCTCTCCATCTTCGTTAATTTTTGCTACATCTATTAAGTACAACCAGTCTAAACAAAGAACTAGTACAGGGAAAGAGATATCTCTCTTTATTTTAACATCCTGATAAAGATTGAACATATCTTGTGGGCTGTTTTGTTGAAGAGACTGCAACACAAACGCACCATTATAATATATAGTATTTTCAGGGTGAATATTATCAGGAATCAGCATATTGGTAGTCCTCGGGGTCTTTAAAAATATTACACCTAATAAAGGCATCAACAACAAGAATATTTACACACAAATCTAACTCGTCAACTGGCATGTTGCCATAATTTGCACTTTCAAGTACTTTTTTCTTTACCTTCTCTATTGTAAGTAAAAACACCTCATCTGCCTCCAACTGATTAGCAGGGATACAGGCCTCGACATAACTTGAATGAATTGACTGTAATATAGACAAACTCTTATTATTGCCATATTCATCATAATCAGAATATATTTTATCCACCCGATTATGGTATTTGGAGAAATCTTCTATTATCGTTTGGGTTGCCTTAAGCTCATTATGTGCTATTTTACGATCTATCTCAAAACTTTTTTTATTTTTTTTACCCGAAGGGATAACTAAGTCTTCCTTCGATAAAACATTGATTATATGTGCCAAATTAGAATCTAGTTTAACAACATCAACTTCGCCTCCCAGCTCTTTCTTTATAAATTCATATAAAGCTTTTTGTTTATCGATATCAAGTGTTAAGATTTTATCCAAAATCGACTTGTTGTCAATTATATCCGAATCGCTGAACAATAGAGAATAAGGATTATTATACTCGTTACCTCTTAATGATTTTGCATCTTTAGCTATTGAAATGAACTTAAAATTATATCCAATATACTGTGATAGAGAGTTTTTTTGTAATGCTTTCTCTATCTTTCCTTTTGCATTTGTCGCTGAAACTTGAATGATTATTCTTATCTATCAAATCAATGGCCTCAACATTTTGTTTAACTGTATTCATATTAACTAACTGGTAACCATATAGTTTATTAATAAATTCAAGGTAAAAATTCTCAGAATGATTATGTAAGTCTAAAATATTCAACTTCCCCTTAAGAGAAATCCTGTATGCAAGGGTATTAACTTTTTCTTCAATATAATTAAAGTACTGTGTTCTATTCATTTGCCCCCCTCTTGTCAGATTATACTGACTAATTGTTGAACAGTCTATTTTTCCTCAAAAACAGCTAAAGAACTATATAGGAACTAATCTATTCTTTTATTTTATCAGTCCTAATAGTTCATCTTTTATGTCTTCATGGGCATTATTTCCTAATAAACTGTTGATAAAATTAATATAAGACAATTAACAGATTTAATGAAGAAACGGACTTCTTGAAAACACATGAGGTCCTAGTGTTAGTCTTAAAAGTTCACGCATGGACTATACTAAATTATATGCTCAATACTTCTTCATCAATATCTATCTCAAGATACAAGTTCTTATATAACCCTTTTACTGCATTGTCCTTTAAAAAAATTAAATAGCGATATTCCAATTCATTTTCATATTGATGCTCTCCAAAACAAGGTCTTTTAAAAAAAGCACAATAAAAAATTAACTTAATAAAAAGATAATCTGTCACTTTTCCCATGTAATCATTATTTATCTGATGCTTTTCAAACTTACAATTACCGAAGATTTTTAAAAATAATTTGATATCATTTTCAATTGCACTGCGAAACACATCTTCATCGTATATGACTTGATCGCTGGCAATCACGACTTTCCCATATCCATGTTTACTTCGAACTGGGTCACAACACTTTCTTCCGAATTTACTCAATATTTTCCTAACAATGCTAGAAAACTTGTTGTCTCCATAAGCTCTATAATAATTATTAGGATTTTTGAGAGAAGTAATAAACTCCTCTTGTTTAAACCTCACTTTTTCTCTACCGTATCTTTCATTCAAATACTCGTTATTTTGTTCATATGTAGTAGACAGCACAAATATATTGTTATCATGAACACGCAAATCATCATGGAATGCCGTAGCCAATTTTGACAACAATCCTTTCTCATTCTTATCAAAAGAATCCTGCCTAACCATCATCTGAAATACTACCTCAATTACAGAAACGCCATACAAAAACTCTCTGTTATCATTACCATTATCCAAAAGTCTTCGCAAACTACTCGCTCGTATTTTCTTCGTTTTCAAAATAATATCTACGCATGGGCTATGATGATACAACTCATCGCAAACTGATGATATTTCAATAAAATTTTCTAATAAATACTTATCTAATAATTCTATGTGTTTAGCATCTAATTCCATAAAACTCACCCCAACCCTTCAAAATCATACTTTTAATTTTTCTCACAACTTACATAAATACTACTATATACTAAGATTCTTCAACAATGAATGGAGCCTCTTCTATTTTATACACAATCTATACACCCACCTCTGATACCAGAAAAAAACTCAAAACATGGTACAGTTGTCTTATGGAAGTGATTCTCGACAGGAACCTATTTCACAATAATGAAATTCTGAACCACTCAGAACAAATTATCGATGCTATAGCCTCTGGCAAATTGACAGTTATTGGGAATCCAGTCCTAATAGAAGAAACCCTCCCCTGCTGTTTTAATGGAAATTTAGAAACTATCAAAAAACAACTTGAGTTTATTTTTAGCCTCTCCCCTACAAACACCTACTTTGACGTTATTGAAGAAATTATTAAAAAAGAACTCAAAAGCATGAACAAAAACTATAAATACTGGAAATCACCAACAAAAAAAACATCATCGAGAATAAAAGCATTGAAAAAGTTAAACAATAATCACCTCAATTATATAAAAAAAATACATGAACAGAATATTGAAAGAAAAAAATGGATAAAAGATATCTCAAAAAATATTAGAACTACTGGAATGAATACAATATCAAATATTAAAAAAGAAGGGATATACAAAGCTACGAGAAAAGAATTTGTTGCTTCAATTTATTTTGAAATGACAGAAGCATATTTAAAAAGATTTTCACCTGACTGTAAATATACCGCAGAAGACATAATTAAAAACCGTGATAACTTCCTTTATTTCCTGCTGTTTGTGAAAGGAATCTGCTTAAACCTTTACCTTACAGCTTATGAACACAATATAAAACCAGACCCAAGTGGTGAGAATGATTTAGCACAAGTTATTTACTTGCGTAACGCAGATGCAATTGTTAGTAATGAAAAAAAATATTTGCCATATATGGTTGAACATATATATGAAGGTCACAAAAAATGTTTAAACCTACAGGAATTTTTACAAGAACTAAAAAATCTAATACTTAACCGCTAACCCTTTATCCAACAACTCCTGATTAAGAAACGTTCCAGTTTGGATTACTGTTTCATAATCTGTTACATTTTTTGAGCCTGTCGCGGCGTAGTCTTTAGACGAAGACGGATAGAAAACATCCGCCAGATAGCGAGTGAATTTATCTCGCCAATAGGTCTTAACAACTATGAACTTACAATCCTTAAGCTTCTTTTCTATATAATCCTTAGCTGATTTCCCAGACTCAGATTCTATTTCCATCGCATTTATTCCACGCAACCTAATCTTCTGGATAGTCCCTGTATCAAACCCTAGATCGATCTTTACCCAGAGCGTGTCACCGTCTATTACTTCTAGCACAAAGGCTTTGTAAGTATAATACGGAACATCCCCAGTATCAGTGTTGTTAAATTTGTACTGCTTATTTTGCTTTTCTACCTTCATCACAGAATCAGTGGTTATATCTTGAAGCGGACTTTCTATAAAAAAGTGAAACCCAAGATCGACAACAATTTTGTCATTATCTTTCCTTAATCTATACACCCAGGGCACCCCACGTGACACAGATAATATCTGGGTTTTTGACGATGCTTCTATCAGTCCTTTATTTTTTTTAATTAACGCTTTAAGGTCGTCTACTGTTAGCTTTTCCTTAATGATTTTGTCTTCATATTCTTTCCTAAGCTTCAGATCTCCAATAGGCAAAAGCGTTCTAATATGAGTCCATGTCAATTGTCGCCTCAAGGCGACAATCTCTGGATATTCTTCATAAAACTGTACGCTACGGTACAAAGTTGATTGGTCAATTTTTAAGTTTTGAACAAGGATTGGAAACAACTGCGCACCATAGTCTGCCCTACTAGCATTCTTGAGTAGATGCTCCTTGATATGTTGCCCAACGTTCCAATATGTTTGGCGTTTCTCACCCTCCATTGCTAGCCTTGCACGTTCTAACCCTGACTCTATTTCTAAACGCACTAGTTCAACTAATGATTGTATTTCTGGGGTGAGTTGTAGAGGGTCATTTGGGATAATGGCTATGCTTTGCATTATTTAAGTATATCTAAATTAACATGATTGCTAAAGGTTAATGGAGGCAGAACAGTATTAAGAACTAATAAACTCTTCTACAGAAACCTTAGCCACTTCATGTCCACACATCTTCTTAAGCACATCAAAAGTAACTTCCACATCATACATACTATCGTGAAGCTTATCTGCTTGAAGCTCTATGCCATAAAAATTAGCAGTCTCAATTAACTTAGGATATTTATAACTATTCTTATAAGTACTCTTCATCTTAACAACAGCAGTATTAGTCTTCATTGTACAAAAAGTATTAACATCAATATTTGGCAGGAACGACATATCAAACTCGATATTATGTCCTACAAAATGCTTAGAATCACCACAAAACTCTAGAAAAGAATCTATATCTTCGTTGAAATGCTCTGGATAAACTTTGAACATTCTTTTTGCAAGAATAACATCATCAGAAAGCCCATTAACTTTTATCGCATGTGGATTAAAAGCTTCACCTTTGTTTCTAAAATAATATCTAGAATACTTATCTAATATCTCAAAGTTATCGCCATCTACTGCTACTTTTACTGCTGAAATCGAAAGTACGCTACTTCCTTTAAACCCATTTGTTTCCGTATCAAAAATTATTATATTCATAGGGATAATACTAAGTTTTATTGAACAATTTCGCAAGTAAGTATTATCTCTAAATGAAAAATATTCTTCCCTTTAGAAGGGAAGGTGGCAGTCTGGTCACTGAGGCTCTCGAAGTGCAGGCTGACGGAAGGGTGCATTCTATCCCTTTTTTACAAATTCTGACTTTAGCTTCATTGGGCCAATGCCAGTTATCTTACAATCTATATTATGGTCGCTATCTACAAGCCTTATGTTCTTTACCTTCGTGCCCTGTTTGACCACAGATGATGTACCCTTTATTTTAAGGTCTTTTGTTACTACTACAGTATCTCCATCAGCAAGCTGGTTGCCATGAGAATCAAATACAGTAAACTCCTCTGCTCCATCTACGCTAGCTGTAGCCCATTCATGGTTACAGTCTGGGCAAACGTACATAATGCCATCTTCGTAGGTGTATTCATAATTACATTTCGGACATATTGGTGTTTCACTCATAAGGTTAATATTATGAGGCTTTAGTTAATTTATCAAGGATGAAATATCATTAGAATTTAATCGAACAGTTTAGAGAAAGCTGACGTTTTGAGAGACACAGGGAGATACAGCAATTGATAATGTCCCTCATATCCATGACTCTCGCCAACTCTTTGTATAAAATTATCCAATGTGCCTCCATTAATTATTATTTCTAATTGACCTGCACTCACAGGCAACAAATAAAATAAAATCACCACACTTGGCAATAAATCAACATCACATTTATTTATCAATTCTTTATTCTTCACTAAATACTTAGCGACATTGTCTACCATTACTGGATTAAGCTTAAGACTAAGCCCCTCCTTCACCTTGTATCTAATGTCTGTATAGACCGCGCCTTCACCCCATTCACCGCCACCACCTACATCTTCATTAAAAAAAGTAACGTCAGCAAACCTTTCACTCAGTGAAAACGCATTGTCATCAATCTCATCAGCACAAGTATAATGTGTCTCTGCTAGAAATGAAGGAATTAGTACCTGCTTTCCAGTGCAACTTTTTTTAACACTATTTAAGAACAATTTATCATTCTCACTTTCTGGCTCATAATCAGGATAAAGACTCTTTAGATTATTTTGCCGATCATAAATAACTTCAGATGATGTCGGAAGTTTAATAATCTTTTTGGGAGGAGGTTCATAAGTATCTTTAGCAACTAACTCAAAACATCTAACATCCCGCAGCTCTATATTTGGCGTCCTTCCATTCTCATCATGCTTCCACTCAATTCCCCAAGAAGTAGGTATCGACTGCAAAAATTCTTTTACCTTCGCCCCTGCATTGGTCAAGTCTGCATCTATCTTACGAGCACCATGCTTGTTGATAATATGATTGATTATCATTTGCTCTACCTGAAGCCCAAATGCTCGACAACTAAGCATAAACTCATCAAGAACAACTCTTCCATTAGGTTTGTGATATTCATAAACACACGCCCCAACTGTCCCCAAACTCCCGAGTTTATCTTCATAATCAAAAACAAATGAAAACTTTTCTCTATCCCCATCAACCTCGCTCTCAGCTAAGAATGGCGGCAAATCGTGCGCTACTTCCCAATCCAAAAGTGTCGGATATGGCATCTTCTTATTGCCTGAAAGATTAAACTGATTTGTTCTTTCAAAAAGCTGAGCAACCCTATCATTATCAACCTGCTCAGCATATTGTGCTCTATCCATTTCTGCTGAAACACTTTTAATACCAATCTTGGGTTCTAACCATACTAGGAACTCTTCTCTGCAACTAAACTGAGCGCTTAGCTCTTTTCTTTTATGATTCTGTTGAATCATGATCGTTCTAAGACTATCTTCTTTGGTTAAAGCTGATAATTTATTAACAAGCATCTTTGTAATTTTTAAAATATTTTGGATATCATACCTGCCTATTGATGGCAGTAAAATATCATTAAATGCAGCCGCAACCTCTACCTGTTGGCGCAGGTCATCATCAAAAAACAACAACGCATCTGGCTTAATATTTGTATCTTTAAGTATTGTAGCCATATTATCGGCCTTACTTTCCCAGTTCACCTGCACGCTAACAAAATCATCCAATGAAAACAATATTTGTTTATTCTCACGTAAAACTCTTTTAATATTATCCAAGGAATTCTTGCTATTAAGCGCTAACATGTATCCCTTATTCTTTGCCAGTAATAGCAATTTATAAAGCTCAACATGCTCAGGGGTTATCGAAATAGAACCTTCTGCCGCTACCCCGTCCCATAAAACATTATCACAATCTAAAACAATACATTTAATTTTTGCTAGCTTAGATTTTATTAGATTTGCTTCAGCATCAAAAGATGTTATTTTTCTTTTCATATTAATACTTCGAAAATAAACTAAATATATTTCACTAATTTGTTATTTTTCAGACCTCTTCAGCTATACGTGTTATCAAGTGGAAAGGTTTCAGGTTTTAATATGATTATGTGTTATTCTATATTCAGAACTTATAAAAAACGGAGGAAAAATCATGGAAATTTTAGTCTTACTTGTACCAATCATTGTTATATTCGCTATGGGAATTAGGATCTTGCGCCCAGTAGAATTAGGAGTTATAGAAACGCTAGGGAAATACTCTAAAACAGCTACAGCAGGTTTCACTTGGATTATCCCTATCTTACAAAACATGTACTACATCAACACCACTGAACAACGTGTTGATATCGACCCTCAATCAATAATTACAAAAGACAAACTTAACGCAGAAGTTGATGGAGTTGTTTATTACAAAGTAACTAACCCTTCTGATTCAATCTATAAAGTTAACGACTACAAAACAGCAGTTCCGTCACTTGCTAAGACTACTCTAAGGGCAGTAATCGGGAAAATGACACTGACTGAAGCTAACGAGAATAGAGATGCAATCAACGAACAAGTAGAGTCTATTTTAGACAAACAAGTTAGCCAATGGGGCATCACTGTTGTAAGAGTAGAGCTTCAAAGAATCGAACCACCGGAAGACGTACAGATGGCCATGAACATGGTTGTTAAAGCAGAGAACGAAAAGATCGCAGCACTTGATATGGCAACAGCTATTGAAACAAAAGCAGATGGTGAAAGAAGAGCCGAAATCAAAAAAGCAGAAGGTATCGCAACAGCAATCAAGCTGAAAGCTGAAGCTGACGGTGAAGCGATTAAGATAGTTAACGAATCAGCTGAAAAGTATTTCAAAGGTAACGCTCAACTTCTTAAAAAGCTTGAAACAGTAAGCGAATCTTTGAAGAACAATTCTAAAATAGTAATTCCTTCTAATAGCGATCTAATCAACGTAATCGGCGAACTAGCTGGCAACGTTATTCCTATTAATAAAAAAGACTAATAGTCCTAATGTAAACTAAATGGGCAGCCAACTAACTATTGGCTGTCCTACACTACCTCTATAATCCGTCCCCAGTTAGCCGAAATATTTATCTTACTACCAAGCTCAACCCGCTCATCATTAAGCAAATCCCAACACGCTCCTCTTGGCCAATTATTATCAATATCCACCTCTACTTCTGCATCACTCATATTAACTAACACTATATATTGTTTCTCATTATCAAAACGAACAAACCCAAGCTGCTCACTAGCAACAAATAATTGTTTATACTCACCTGACGCTAACGATGGGTGATGTTTTCTAATATCTGCTAACTTGCAAATATGTTTGAATATCTGCTGTTTTGTTCCATGGCTCTTGCAATAATGTATATCTAGCGAAGGTCTAAGGTTCCAGTCACTGCCATTCTCTTTCTTACCTTCCATCCCAAACTCACTCCCATAATATAAAGACGGACAGCCTGGAATGGTGTACATCAAAATATGTAACGAATACAAATGATTATGATTCTGCAACGCACTACTAATCCGACTAGTATCATGATTATCTACAAAATTATAAAGACACATATTCTTATAAATACCTTGAGAATCAGAATATTGTCGCTCAAGCGAATGTGCTATCTCAAAATAATTGCGATCATTATGGCTAGAGAACATCCCTTTATAGACTTCATAATTAGTCACAGAATGCATAGCTGTATCATTCACCCATTGCCTATAATCACCATGGATAGCTTCGCCAATCAAAACAACTTCGCCATCTAACGATTCGCAAAAGATCCTAAGCTCAGCGATAAAGCTTGGCTCTAGCTCATGTGCTACATCCAAACGTAGCCCACTTATCCCAAACTCCTGCACCCAATATTTTACTGCTTCAAACAAAAATTGTTTCACTTCAGGATTATGCAGGTTCAGCTTTACTAGATCATAATGGCCTTCCCATGTTTGATAATCAAATCCATCATCAAAATGCGAGTTACCTGCCTGGTTAATAAAAAACCAATGAAAATACTTTGAATGTTCACGATGAGCTAACACATCCTGGAACGCAAAGAACCCTCTACCAACATGATGAAATACTGCATCCAAATAGACCTCTATCCCTTGTTTCTTTAACGAGCCTACTAACGATTTCAAATCATCATTATTGCCTAACCGTTCATCAACCTTATAATAATCCACTACATCATACCCATGGTCATTACTCTGAAATAAAGGCCCTAACAATAATGTAGTAATAGATAAATCCTTCCAATACCCTCCCCAATCCTTCAAAGAGCTCAACCCCTCTCCATGCCTCAAAGCTCCTAACGTGTACAGATGATAAATTTGTTTCTTACATATATTCATTTCTTCTCTCCTTCTCCTACCTACCAGTAGGTATATAAATGCTAAAAAAAACTTAGAGTGAATAAACCCCATGCATAAAATGCTGTGACGCTTGATGCACAAACTGTTCACTAAACTCTATTTCTTTGTTGATTATGGCAAACCCATAATGATTTATCAGGCCTATGAATGACATGCTTAGCAAGCCTTCGTGACCTCTCAAATTCCCATGCGACGGCACTGCCTCTACAAATAGCTTTGTAACCATATCTTTCAAGCTCTTGTTGTAACTTTCAATAGATTTAAAAGCTTCACTATCAGCAGGTGAATAGGTAAGCGATAAATACAATCTAAAAAATACAGGGTGTTGGTTAGCAAACAACAAACTCGTCTTAATTGTATTATTCACTGACAGAATAAAATCACCATTATAGTTAGTAGCGCCTGACAAATTCTCTAATAATAAATCATAATGCTTTTTTATTACTGCCTCTAGAAGTCCCTGCTTATTACCAAAATAATAATAAAGCGTAGGCTTTGTGATCCCGGCAGCATCTACGATATCTTGCACTCCTACAGCGTTATATCCTCGGAATGCAAACAGCTCTAATGCGATTTTTAATAAATTTTCTTTGTTAGACATAGCTCAAGTATATACCGTTCGGTATACAAAGTCAAGTGAGCTTACGTATCTCTAGGTCTTTTATTAAGCTCTCTAAATTGCTTAAGATTCCCTTATCTTGGATTCTTGTTCTTATCTCTTGTTCATAGTCAGAAAGATTCTCTCCTTCAACTATTCTCTGAAGCTGTTCCATTAGCCCTTTTCGGAAATTCCTTGGATGATCTAAACATTTGGAGGCTTCCATAATAAAATTAATAGGCACTCTGCCCAGCATATCTACATCAAATAAAAAGAACTCGTTAGTTGCTTCATTATAACCATGGTTACTGGCCCAGCGAGTTTGGTCTGTATCAAAATATCCAGAAAGCGAGCTACCGCTATTTTTCAAATCTGCCAACCACAATCTAGCGACCATCTTGCCAAACTCAATCTGTGCTGGCTCACGCTTATCTACTCTAAGACCGCCAAAATAACTACTAGCTTGTTGACCTTTTCTAAACTCTCCTACAGAAATATGGGTGAAGCTATCATTAAAGAAGCCTATATTCACTTTCCCCTGCATTTCACTCATCTCATAATGTTTCCATGATTTGATTATCTCTGGACTAAGCTTTGCTAGATCATCTGCCCTTGCTATTCTTTCCGGAACATTGGCAAGCCCTTTTGGAAAGAACCGAACGCCTACATGAAGCTCTTTACCTGTAGCATCTTGTAGCTTAAACATATATACAATCTTCATAGTACCCTGTGATTGTTTTGTTATACCATTAACCAATAGCTTGCTACCTGCTGGAAGACCAAGCTTTTCACAGAACAAAGCATTAAGCTCCTCTTCTTTAGTTTGCAGGAACTCTACCGCAGGCTTTACAAGTCTAGGCAAATACAAACTCTTACCATCTTCAAATAACTTTAAGGAGAAAAACTGCTCTACAGTTCTTTCATCTGCAGTTATGCCCATTCTACGATAATGAAATTTTTCTATTCGTTCTTCTGTGCTTAGCTTCACTGTCCCTACTAAAAGAACGGTTGCTTTACAGAAAGAATCAAACTCGGGATAATCTTCCGGTTTATCATACCTAGTCACTTCAAACCCTTGTTTCTGCATTTCTTCTGAAAGAGTAGCATCTACTCCATTCATTACATCGCCTTCTTCAACAGTAATAAAAAGCACGCCTTCTTTTCTTAACCGCTCCTTTGCACAGGCGATCAAAGCTGCTGGCGCAGACTCAATACTATTAACTGTAACGACATCAAAACTATGAAAGCCAAGAGACTTAAACTCTTCAGGAAACTGAGCATTAGCTTTAACTATATTCTCTCTAGCATCTAGCGCAGCATCTTTCATAACAAAATCAAAAGGTTCTGTCCCTTTACTTCGCTGAACTATATATCCTTCACCATCTAAATACTCTCTAAAAGCAGCAATGAAGCTACCTTTCCCAGTATCAAGATCAATAAATGAAACAACCCTGCTTTGAAGATGCTTTTTTAGCAACGCTCGGAAACTAATTCCAGTGGTAATTTTAAGCTTTGAGGCTACTATTTTAAAATTCATATAAATATATCGAACTTAGTAGTGATTTTTCCTGCTTATATTTGCTTTAGGCAATAAAAAAGGCCGGCAAATGCCGACCTTTTTTGTTTTAACAAACCCTCAGCTTACATTACACTAAAATTCAAACCAACTGACAATATTGTATTTGCGTTATTAATCTCTAAATTCACAATACTTGTTATTACTGGATTTACTGTATGTTCTAATCCTAATGTAACAGTTTGAACAATTGTTCTAGCGCTATTAAGATCCTTGTCCAATCCTGCATAAGCTCTATTCATAGAATCCAAATCATAACCTAAGTACACAGAAACCAATTGTCTTGCTAAACCTTGAGTAGGTGGTCCTGGAACAATACTTGTAGCTGCAGTCTCTGCATCATCTGACAAATCTAACAATGCCTCAACTTGTACGTCAAAACCACTAAAATTAGTTGCATATCCATAATAAGCAGTAATTCCTGATTTACCTGAAACACCTACATCATGGTTAAATATAGCTCCAACCTTGCCATTTTCTACCATATCATAGCCGACAATATATTTAGATGGCTGTTCTCCATTTGCAGTACTATCCAAGAAGCTAACTCCACCTAAAACAGAGAACAACCACTCATCATTCTCATACGAAACACCTGCTCCATAAAGACCAGCAGCTGTGTAAAAAGCAGAATTAGCATAAAATCCGCCACCCTTAAATCTATCAACAAGGACAGGTATAAACCCTGCCTTCACAGTTCCTCCAAACTCTTGTACTTCTCCCTACGTAAAAGAAGCGTTGGCATTAAGCGCTAAAGGAGCTATTGCATAGAAATCTATATACTCCGAAGATAGCTTCGTCTTTAACTCTACCAAATCAGTGCTCCCATAGAACCCTGTGCTGTAATACTCAAATCAGCAGCAAATACCGAAAAACTAAACAAAAACATTATCATTAACGTAATCTTTTTCATTTTCATTTTCTCCTTCTCGTTTATTGAAACTTATATTTAACTACAAAATCCTCCCCTCTATAATATTTATATTCGCACAAAGCAATGCTACTTCTAATGAAGAACATATGTACTTTTGCACCTATAATAAAATTACAAGAAATTAAAAAAGTAAGCCTCCTTACGTTTTATCTAGTTCGATAATAACATAAGTGACTATGAAATATCCAAGCTTAGCTTAGTCTATTTGCCCTGTAGTGATGACTTCAAGAAGTCTATCTAAAAACTGTTCATATTTTGGATCTGCCATAATTCTTACCCCCAATATTCCACTTA
>Ga0075111_1000196_pt1 | contig 29027 bp, 19 predicted proteins | sample AntAceMetag02UKK_FD_69787 | JGI IMG/M metagenome (GOLD analysis project Ga0075111, IMG submission 69787) | Saline lake microbial communities from Ace Lake, Antarctica - Antarctic Ace Lake Metagenome 02UKK | ecosystem: Environmental > Aquatic > Non-marine Saline and Alkaline > Saline | place... | reverse complement strand
ATATTTCTTTGAATAATTTGGTAATACTGGCTTTTATCTCTTCGTCCGTTTCGCCCGTTGTTTTAATGGCAAATAAACTCATTTTCTCTGGGTGTTGCTGAATGATCACCATCGGTTTGATGGGGCTATGCATGGTATGCGCAGTAAAATCTTTGACAATACCCTGAATGTGGAATCCATTAAAAAGTTCTCCGGCTTTCAAATGATACATTAAAGCTGCTGATTCGTTAAAAATAAATTGATGTTGATTTTCATTATATTCTCCAAAATAATCACCTGCTATCAGTTCAATATTTAATAGCTCAGTCATGCCTTTTCCCATAATTAAACCATCAAACACGATCTCTTCGTTATTCTCAGGATTTCTCAGGCGAATGGGTAAAGTCCAGTTATATGGAGGAATAAACGAGGATCCTGCCGTACTGATAACACCGGGCAATTGTTTAACCTGGTTATCTATTACCTCAAATTTTTGAGCAAGTTCCGGGGTGTTCAATTCACAAATCATCACGTTTTCAGGGTCGATACCGGTAAAGTTGCTTAATGAATAATTGATTTGCTTTTTTAAAACAAGAACGCCGACTATTAATATGATAAAAATGGCAAAATGTAAACTGAGAAATGAGTTGCTCCATTGCTTTGTCTTTGGCAGATTTGAATTTCTTTTGGTTAAAAGAAGCACCGGTGAAATTTTGGAAATTTTCATTCCGACAATGAAGCCGGAAATTGATCCTGTTACCAGTGGGATGAGTGCCAGCAGCGGAATCGCATACCAAACGGATAGGATTTGATTGTCGAGATTTCTACCTAAAGTGCTATTGATAAATGGGGTTCCCAGCATTACAACGAAAATGGCAGGCAATAAACTCAAAAATGAGATGGTATTTGCCTCAAAAAGCATCTGTTTACGAATGGATGATGTGTAGGCACCTAAGGCTTTTTTTATCCCAAACTCTTTGAGCCGGCCTTCCATTGTTGCTTTGGTAAGAAAAATGTAGTTGAAAGCAGAAATAATTAAAATGAAAAGGGCAATGGCTATATAGTATTTTAACTCGTTGGCATTTCCTCGCCTCGAATAAACATCACTAATTTCTTCAGATTGCAAATACACATCAGTTGCTGGTTGCAAATTAAACGCTTTTCCCTTTTTCGATTCACCTTCAAATCTTTGCTTGTATTTCTGAAGTTGTTCGGTTACATCCTCAGCATTTGATTGCGCATTTATTTTTAAGTAAGTAATGCAAACATCTCTTTCCCAGTTTGTTTTAAAAGTTTCAGTTTCGGAGCCGTATTCGCCGAGGCGCTTTTTTCGCGTACCCAGAAATTCATCAATTAAATCGGTATGAGAAACAAAGTTTGGTGCCAGTGATGAATTGGATGGAAAATTCTTAAAAATTCCACAAACAGTGAGGTTGATAAATTTGTTGTTTAAACGTGTTTCAATCGTCTTATTGATGGCATTCTCATTGGGGAAGTATTTCTTCGCCATTTTTTCTGAAATGGCCACTTCACTTCTTGATTCGGCGGTTTTTCCGATGACAAAGTCAATGCCCAAAATAGGAAAAATAGAAGCATCGGCACAGGCAAACCGATCTTCTTCAATAATATCCGTTCCATTTAGGCGAATTTCAAAATCACCACTTTGGTGATACCGAAAAAATTCGTCTATGGCTGGGATGTCGTTTTTAGCCGTTTCGCCCAGGATAAATGTTGTAGTACTATTGGTGCTATGTATTACCCTATAAACCTGATGGTTTTCAGGAATATAGCTATCAAAGGAATTCTCATGCATGTACAACATGAAAAGCAGGATAATGGAGCCCATACCAATACCAAGCCCCAGGATGCTTACCAATGATTGTACTTGGTTATTTTGGATGCTTTTTAAAGCAATTTTTAAATTGATAAATAATCTCATGAATTGATTCTTATAAATTTACTCATACCGCAACGATTCCACTGGGTTTATGTGTGTTTTTTGTTTTAACAGATTATTTGGGAAAAGCATAGTAAATTTTTGTTGCAATCTTCCAACCATCCTTGAATTTGTATAAGCACATATAGTCTGTATAAATCTGTTTACCACCTGAAAAAATTTCAATTATTGCAATTGCGGCATATCCGGTTACTTTTACATCAACAAAATTGTATGTAACTGAAGGGTCTAATGGTTTGGGGTTTTTCTCTAGCCTGTCAATCCAGTACTTTGCAGGCAACTTTGTTATTCCTCCATTCTCAAATATTACGATATCGCATTCTGGATGCCAACCCTTTTTTAGCAGTTCTGCATTGCCTTGTAAAAAAATACCCTCTACATAGGCTTCCTTAATTACTTCTTTAATTAACTCTTTGTCCTTTTGAACAGTTAAATCCTGAGCTATTAAGCTTGTGAATACTGTAAATATAAAAATGGTTAATAATGTGACATTTTTCATAGCTTTTTTTTTAGTTTTTGTAAATATTTCTTTTTAATTTATTTTCTATCATTTATTATTCATATCGGAGAGCTTCCACCGGATTTCTGCGTGCTGCTTGCCAACTTTGCCAACTAACTGTAAATAGAGTAATGATTAATGCAAATAAGCCTGCCAAGGCAAATATCCACCAACTAAGCGGGGTTTTATAGGCATAGTTTTCGAGCCATTTATTCATGGCATAGTATGAAACTGGCGCAGCAAGAATAAATGCAATGCCCACCCATTTTATAAAGTCTTTGTTTAGCATGTTAAGTATTTCGGAGACTTTGGCTCCATTTACTTTGCGAATGCCAATTTCCTTTGTTTTCTTAGTTGCCACATATGATACCAGACCCAATAATCCGAAACAAGAAATCATGATGGCGAAAATTGTAAATACACCAATTACTTTTGCCAAACGTTCTTCCGATTTGTATTGCGCATTGAAGGATTCTTCGAGGAAAAAATATTCAAATGGAGTTTCTTGATTGAAATTTCCCCATTGAGATTTTATCGAACTTATGAGTGCAGGCAAATCTTTTGTTTCAAATTTTAATGATAAGTATCGACTCGCATTTCTATTTTTTAGAATCAAAGGCTTCGATTTATCACGCAACGATCTCATGTGAAAATCCTTCATTATGCCTATCACTTTAAAATCTTCTTGATAGTTATAATCATAAAGGTATTTTTCATTGCAATCGCTCCATCCCAAAAGCCTCGCCGCTTCTTCATTTATTATGGCATTATTTCTTTCTGAGGCCTCATTATCGGTAAAAAAACGGCCTTCTTTTAACTGAACTTTTAGTGTTTTTTGAAAATCACTATCAACGTTCATTCTGTTTAATGAATGGGTCTTATCACTCCCTTTTTCACTAAATATGTTACCGGCATTATCTTCTACAGACGGCACTAATGATGAATATGAGGCCGATAGCACTGAGGGGTTTTTAAGAACTTCCATTTTAAAACTATTTCGATTGTTCCCTAAGAAATTCATTTTATCAATAACCAATACATTCTCTTTTTCGAATCCGGGGTTTTGTTTTTGCATAAAATCAATTTGTCGGCGTATAATAAGTGTGCCAAACACCAAACTTATAAATACGACAAATTGCAGTGTAACTAAACTACTTCTGGTTAACGATTTTGAATTTCCTTCAATAAATTTTCTTTTTATTACGTCAACCGGTTTATAAGCAGTAATAAGAAAGGCCGGATAAATGCCTGCTAAAATTGTGATAATTAGTGGTGTGCAAATAATGGTTAATAATGTAAATGGATTGAGAAAAAACTCAGGCTTAATTTCCATTTCTGAAAAACTATTCAGAGATGGTAGAATAAGCATAAGAATAATAATTGAGATGATGATAGCAATCAGGTTGTGAATAAAAATTTCAATTAGAATTTGTAAAATGATTGATTTGCGTTTTGAACCAAGTATTTTTTTTATACCTGTCTCTTTTGCCCTTAAAGGTGCCCTTGAAGTGGTTAGATTAACAAAATTGAAACCGGCGATAAATAATATTAATAATCCGGTTATACCGAAGATAATAAGAAAACGCTTATTTCCATAAGTAGAAAGATCTTCAGAATAGGTCGAATTTAAATGTATATCCCTTAAAGGCTGAAGTTTATGGATGAAAAAATTACCCTGGCTTTCAAATTCTGACAGAGAAATACCCACTTCTCTTTGTATCATGGCATCTTCATATTTTCTTAATGATGCATCAAACTTTGCTTCAAATTCTTCAATATTAATGCCTTTTTTTGTAACAATATAAGTATAGGTGTTATTAAAAGCTCCCCAGTTATCAACGCGCTCGCTTTCGGCCAAAGTACAAAACGACGCATATATATTACTTTGTAAACTTGAGTTTTCCGGAATTTCATCGAGAATGCCGGTTACCAAATATGGCACTTTCTCAGTGGTCAATAAAATTGATTTTCCCATTGGATTTTCATCTCCAAAATATTTAACAGCCACCTCTTTCCCCAAAACAATTGTATTGGATTCCCTCAAGGCTGTTTCAGGATCTCCCTCAAGTAATTTGAAATCAAACACATCAAATAATTCAGCATCGGCATAACATATTTCGCTTTCAACAATTTTTTTATCTTTATAATATGCGGTTATTTCAGTTACAGGATATAGCCTTATGGCCTCTTCTATTTCCGGGAAGTCGTTTTTAGCAGCTGCAGCCAGAGGAGTTTCTGACCTTGGAATGTCAAGAGCCGTTTCCCCCAATTTTATATGAGCTACACAACGATATGTCCGATCACCCTTTGAATGAAAGCCATCGTAACTAATTTCATGAAAAGTATATGTAGCGATGTACAGAAAGGCAACGAGCCCCAGAGCCAATCCTCCAATATTTAGAAAAGAATGAAACATGTCTTTTCGTAAACGATAAATAGCGATTTTATAAAATTGTTTAATCATGTCAATGTTGTTTATATTTTAACTCCATTTTTTTACTCATATCGCAACGATTCCACCGGATTTCCGTGTGCGGCTTTAAACGATTGCCAGCTAACCGGAATCATCCAATTCTAAAAACTCAAGCTTTTCCTACTTTTTTTCATTCTGCTTCTCCATAATCACCTGCCCGTCAAACAAATTAATTACACGATGTGCATATCCTGCATCGCGATCGCTATGTGTTACCATTACTATTGTTGATCCTTCCTGGTTGAGCTCCGAGAGTAAATTCATTACTTCAATCCCATTTTTTGAATCCAGGTTTCCGGTGGGCTCATCGGCAAGAATAAGGCCGGGGTTGGCTATTACAGCCCTGGCGATGGCGACGCGCTGTTGTTGCCCGCCCGAGAGTTGCTGTGGGAAATGTTTGGCGCGGTGGCCAATTTTCATTCGCTGTAAAACGTCATTTACTTTCTTGGTCCGATCGCCGGCTTTCATTTTTAAGTACAACAATGGAAGTTCCACATTGTCGTAAACATTGAGTTCGTCAATCAGGTTGAAACTCTGAAAAATAAAGCCAATATTGCCTTTACGAAAGTCGGTACGATCTTTCTCTTTCAGTTTACTTACCTCGGTTCCATTAAAACCGTAGGAACCTTCTGTAGGATTATCCAGTAAGCCCACAATATTTAATAGGGTTGATTTGCCACATCCCGACGGCCCCATTATTGCAACAAATTCACTCTTTTTTACATGAATATCCACATCACGTAGCGCGTAAGTTTCCACCTCGTCGGTGCTAAATACCTTTGTTAATTTCTCTGTTTTAATCATGACACTATTGGTATTATATTTAAACATGGTAAACTACTTTAATTCAATGTTTTTAAATTTTTCCTTTTCTAATTTTTTTAAAAATTCACGCTACAGAACTTAGTGTTTCTTAGTGTCTTTGTGACTTAGTGGTTATTTGTCAATAATTTGCCGCAAAGGTTCTAAAGCTCAAATAATCCCAAATTTTTATTTTAACCGGACACTAATAATTAATTTGCTATTAAAACTACCACTTCAGTTTTTCATTCTCGCCAAAACCATCGTAGCCCGAAACAATCACACGCTCTCCCGGATTTATCCCTTCAAGCAATTCATAAAAATTCGGGTTTTGCCTGCCAATTTTTATAAATCGCTTTTCGGCAGATTTTCCATCTTCTGATAACACAAAAATCCACTGGCCCCCGGTTTTTTGATAGAAATTTCCCCTGGGCAAGAGCATCGATTTTATAGGACTACCCAGTTGCAAGCGCGTGTAATACGTTTGACCGGTACGCATATTTTCAGGCATTTCATCCGTAAAAACCATTTCCACGGTGAATTTACCATCACGAACATCGGGAAGAACCTTTCTAATTTTAAGTTGGTATTCCTGTTCCTGACGTTCCAAAATGGCGGTTAACCCTACCTTTACTTTGTCGATGTAATGCTCGTCGATTTGGGCAAGCACTTTAAAAGATGTAAGTACGTGGATTTGTCCTATCCTCCCACCCTGTGGGATCAATTGTCCGATTTCTGCCTCCAACACCGTAAGTTGCCCGTCGATGGGTGCTGTTACGTTTAAGTTGTCCTGGCGTTGTCGGACTAATGTTAGGTTTAAATCCATATTATCCAAATTATCCTGCATTTGCTTAACCTGTATTGAACGGTAAATTGAGTCTTGTTTTTGACGCTCCACGTAAAGTTCAAAACTTCTTTTTGCAAATTGGTACTCTTCTTCAGATTCAAGAAACACATCGCTGGAAATGAGATCATCAGCATAAAAAGATTGATTATGCTCGTACCTCCTTTTTTTGCGTTTAATATCATATTCAAGATTTAGCAATTCCCTTTTTATCTGCAATTTTTCCTGCTCCATAGTTACCATGGTGTTCCTGAGAAAATTACTTTTTTCGGCCAATTGAGCCTCGCTGTTTAAAATGCTCAAACTTAAGTCGGGATTACTTAATCGTAGAATTACATCTCCTTGTTTTAGCATCTCTCCTTCTTCAGCAACTTTTTCCTCCACCCTTCCACCTTCGCGGGCATCAAGAAAAATTGTTGCAATGGGCTCCACGTTTCCGGTAACTGTAATATAATCATGAAAAATGCCTTCTGTAACTTCCTCGACACTCAATTTCTCATAATCAACATTTAAGGTTGAAACATTTGAATTAAAAAATGCTTGAAAACTAAAAATGCTTACAACTAAAATACCTAAGCCAATTAGGATATGTTTCCTCTTTAGCCCTTTTTTCTTTTTCAACTGAATGTCCATAATTATTTGTTTTATCAGCGTTCTCATCTTTAAGATTCAAGTTCAATGCCGCAAATCGCATACAGCTGATTTCCTATTGGTTAAACGAATAGTAAAAAAACAATTTTAAAATAAGTGTAAATAAATCTTACACTAAGTGTTTAGATCATTTACAAACATTTACTTTCGTTAAATCAAGGATTTTACTACCTGCACTCTGGTGCGATTAATGAAATTCAATTTCATATTAATAAATGTAAAAACTACTAATCCTATTTATGTGAGATGAAAGGGAAAATTCTAATACTTGACGATAATAAAAGTGTTCTTACAGCATTGGAGATGCTCCTCCAAACGGAATTCGCTTATGTTTACACATTGCGAAACCCAGGTTGTTTGGTATCTACTATCCAAAAGCACCAGGTTGATGTAGTGTTGCTTGATATGAATTTTAAGGCTGGTATTAATACAGGCAACGAAGGGATTTATTGGTTGCACCAGATTCAAAAACACGACCCAACAATTAGCGTGGTAATGATTACTGCTTATGGTGATGTTGCACTTGCCGTGAAAGCGGTGAAAGAGGGAGCCTTTGATTTTATATTAAAACCCTGGGATAACAATAAGTTGATTAGCACGCTGCATGCTTCAATGAAGCTTCGGAAAAGCAAAATTGAAAATGTAGAACTGGTAAAATCCGCACGTAATTTAAAACAGGAACTCAAGCCAGGCACACAACAGATTATAGGGCAGTCGGATGCTATGAAAAAAGTGATGGAGATGGTTAAAAAAGTAGCAGTTACAGATGCAAACATCTTTATCGCCGGCGAAAATGGAACCGGGAAAGAACTTATTGCCCGTGAAATTCACAACTACTCAAAAAGGAAAAACGAAATAATGATTAGCGTGGACATGGGAGCCATTAGTGAATCGTTGTTTGAGAGCGAACTTTTTGGCCACACCATGGGGTCGTTTACTGATGCAAAAGAAGAGCGTGTGGGTAAGTTTGAAACCGCTAATAAAGGCACTTTGTTTCTTGATGAAATCGGTAACCTTCCCTTGCCTCTTCAGGCCAAACTGCTCACCTCATTACAAAACAGAACCATCGTAAAGGTAGGGAGCAATATCTCTGTTCCCATCGACATCAGGCTGATTTCAGCAAGCAATATAGATTTGAGAAATATGATTAGCAATGGCCTGTTTCGCGAAGACTTGCTGTATCGTATCAACACTATAACCATTGAAGTCCCTCCACTGAGGGAGCGAGGGAATGACATTTTACTATTGGCCGAATTTTATCTTCACAAGTACGTGGTGAAATACGATAAGTACGGACTAAAGATAAACCAGAGAGCACAAAAGAAACTCCTGAAATACACCTGGCCCGGAAACGTGAGAGAGCTACAGCACAGCATCGAAAAAGCCGTTATCTTAGCAGACACAAAAATTCTCAGTGAAGATAGCTTTACCTTAAATGCCACGAGCACCGATCAGAAAATTGACCTGCAGAATAAAACCATCGAAGAAATGGAAAAAGAAATGATTTTCGCCAGCATTGATATAGAAAAAGGCAACATGAGCGCGGTGGCCAAAAAGCTGGGAATTACGCGCCCCACGCTTTACAAAAAACTAAAGAAATTTGAAGATTAGAATGGTTTAATGAGAAAAAGATATTAGTGATTCGCTGATGAAATAGAATGATAATGGTTTAAGGTTTTTTAAATAATATTCCGATGTCGTACAAACATTTTTATGGTGCAATACTATTGCGATTAGCAATAATAATATTGCTTTCGGCAGCTACAACTTACTTGTATTTTGAGGAGCAGGCAGTTGTTGTAAGTATGCTGTTTTTTGTATTGCTGGTAGGTGCAGTGATAAATATTATCCGGTATTTTAATAGCTTAAACCATTGGATAGCTTCTTTTCTATTGGGTATCGAAAATGATGACACAACGCTAAAGACCCCATCGAATACGGGAAATAGCGCAATCAACGATGTTTACGCGGGAGTTGAAAGATTGAACGAGCTTTTCAGGAAAACAAAAACTGATATCAGCACGCAGGAGCAGTATTTTCGCTCTGTCATCGACCAATCGGCAACCGGGCTTTTTTCAGTCAACGAAAAAGGCAGGGTAATAAATATTAACCCTGCTGCCACAAAACTAACCAGGCTAAACAACCATCATCATGTAAATGCATTGTTGGCCATTGATAAAAAATTGCCCGGGTTTATCACTGAGCAATCGGTGAACACAAACAGGCAAACTGCAATTTTCGAAAATCCGGACGGACAAAAACTGTTGTTTAAGCTTTCAGAAATAATAACCTTCGACGAAAGCATCAAACTGGTTGCGGTAAGTGATATTACAAAAGAGTTGGACAATCGGGAGATAGATTCCTGGATAAAGCTGGCCCGCACACTATCGCATGAAATCATGAACAACATTGCACCAATTACTACTTTATCAAAAGTAATTTCGGGCTATTTTACAAGTAACAATCAAACAATCAGCAGCGAGAAAATAGATGCTGCAACAATTGCAAATACTGTAAAAGGTTTAAAAGTGATTGAGGAGCGAGGCCTCGGACTGATAAACTTTGTTGAAAACTACAGGAAGTTTACAAAGCTTCCCGAGCCTCACTTTAATAAGGTAAACCTATCTGCATTAATCGAGAGCAATTTGATGGCTGCCAGTGCTTATCCTGGATTTGACACGATAAGAATCGTGAAGTTAATACCGAAGGACATTATGTTTTCTACCGACGAAAAACTACTTTCCCAGGTAATATTAAATCTGTTAAAAAATGCCTGGGAAGCACTAATTTTGGAGAACATACAAAATCCACATATCAGCATTAAACTTTTGCAAACGGCCAATTCAGTTAAAATTGAAATTACCAACAACGGCTCTCAAATACCTCCCGAAATTAAAGAACAAATTTTTATTCCTTTTTACACCACCAAAGAAAATGGTTCAGGTATCGGACTGAGCCTAAGCAAGCAAATAGTGCTGCAAATGGGGGGCGATATCATTTTGAATTTGGGCAAGGACGAAAAAACAACTTTCAGTATTTGTCTTAATTCTGAACAACACCCTTCATCCGCAAAAGAGTGATAATCCTCAGAAGTCAGTATCAGGTAGTCGAGGAACGAGATATCCAGAAACTCACAGGCGGATTTCAGTTTCCTTGTAAGTTTTTCATCCATAACAGATGGTTTAAGGTTGCCTGATGGATGGTTGTGGCTTAAGATGATTATCGACATATTAACCTTCAGGGCAAGCTAAAATATCACCTTTGAGCCTGCAATTGTGCCGGTTGTTCCTCCAATGGCAACACGTGCAACACCAAGGATTGTCATTTGCCGGTTTAGAAATATAGCATAAAAAGATTCGATGTGGTCCATGTTGTTGTCCCAAACCGTAGAAAAGATTTGGAAGCAGTCGTTGGGAAGCTTTGACCTTGTTGCGGTAAGTGATTTCTACCTCTGAAATGTTTTGAGCAAATAGTGTAAAATCCATGCAAAACACGAAACGGAAACCTGGTATTGATTCCAGGGATGTACCACTAAAACGGTTGAGAGAACCGAGAAAGATGCCATGCACACTTCTTGGTAGATTAAATTGGTAGCCTCTTTTACGTATATCGCATCCGTATCTGTCACAAAACCAAAACTCTTCCTACCTATTTTCCACACCCCTTATTCAGTAGTACCTTCATCCCAAATCCCCACAACAGAAACCAGATATCCAGACTGTAACAATATTATGAAAGTGGCAAACCATTCTGAATGGAATTCGAGATTGTTTGCTGTTCAATGAATAAATATCAGAGGAGAACGTGTGGGTAAATCGGTGATTGAAGAAATCACATGATGAAAAACAACTCTGTATGATGAATCATTGTCTTCACTTACGGCTAATACAGAAATTGATATTTGATAATGCCATTCCTGGTCGATGAATTATTTGTGGCTTTACTTCCACCTACAAAAATAGTAGTTTTAATAGCGTTCAGGAATAAGTAACCTGGCATTACACCCTATAATACGGCTAAATAATGCAGAATAACGGCTTTATTCATGTTTTTTACAGCTTTTGGCAATTTTTTAGGTCCACATTTCCTAGATTATTAGCTGTTTTGTTGCATTCATGCACGTAAATGTGCAATTTCTCATGAAATTTAGCGAAAATTGGGTGTTGTAGATGCAAATTAGCTACCTATTGAACCGTCTTTGCGCTTTGGTGGTGGTGGCACTGTACTTTTTTGATCATTTTTTACTTTCGGAGCAGCAGGATATTGTTTTTTACCACGACTTTTGATTTCAGTTTGTACTTTTTCCTTCTCTTTTGGTGACTTATCCGATAACAATTCAATTATGTTTCGAATTTGAGGGTCGCTTATGGATTCCTTTGTTGCATTTTTATTTAAATAAATCAAATACGCTGATAGTGCCAGGGAAACCAGAGGCAAAACAACATCCTTTAGCACATCCTCTTTAGTATTCTTGTCAATTTTCTTTAGCAAGGTTTCCATTTCCTTATGAACGAGTTTGTTTTCTTTTTCCAAGTTTGAAATAGCTTCAATTAGCGATTTCATTTCATCCTTTTGCAGTTGCCCCGATGGAATTTTGCTAGTATCAAAGGCCTGATCAATAATTAACTGTTCCTTGTCTATGTAATATTGTGTTTGTTTACGATTTAAGAATTCCTCTCTCACATTTAATTGTAATTCCCGGTTCATCAACCTGTTCTCTTTTTCGCTAAGTGCCCTTTGCCATTCGCCTAAATCTAGATCCGTTTCGATGACATATGGTGCTTTGGGGGCAATTGGTTTTTTTACACCTGTACTGGTTGATGTGAAGCCTTGCATTCCCTGGTCGGATTGTTTTTGGAATTCAAGACCCGACAAACATAAATCAGTAAAAAGTTTTTTTCGTGTAATTCCTTTAAAGCCTTTTGCCTTTAATTCTTTTTCCAGGTTTAGTAGCTTTTGGTTTAGCTCTTCTGAAATTACGATGCGAGTTTCATTTTGTTTATCCTTCATCTTGATATTAGTTTTATTGAACTACTTTTTCATTTTCCGGTCGTATTATCTTCTTATCATTTTGTTTCTTGAAATCAAACAAGCCTCCAGGTCTTCGCAGCGATAACGTTTTTCCCCATCTTTCCCAAGGGTAACATAAACCAACGATCCGTTTTTGACACAATTATCAAGTGTGGGAGGTGAAACCTGTAAAACCTTTGCAGCATTTTTCCGGTTGTAAAGTTCAATAGGTGCAGCATGTTCATCTTGGGATTTGTCGTGTGTGTGTTCCATAGGTGAAAGGTTGTCGATAGCATGGGTAATTGGCTTGATAGGAATATTGATAGAGATGAATTCATCCTGTCCATTTAAATTCCCCTCATTATTTTCAGGTTTCACCTGGATAATCACGGTGGACGGTGGATAGCCTATGACCTTGTTGGGAATGTTCAGGTTTGTGAGCTCCTGTTCGAAATAATTAAGGGATTTCATTCCGCTAATTTCTTCGGCTATATCAACAGGGTTAAATTTTTCATCCTGTTTTTTTGGTTTTACTGCTCATGAAAGAGAGATCTTAGAAATGAAATTTCCTGTAAAAATAACCATGAATACAGCTTGCATGAATGATTGTTAGTAAATTATTGTGACCGATTTTGTCTTATCAAAAAACCAGTCTAATAATGTTTGGTAGATTGAACATTAATTAAAGAAGCTATTTTCTGCCATATGAGCAGCATGCTCTTCTTCATTGATCCGCAGGTATGCCATGAATGCTTTTTCTGTTTTGTGGCCAGTGATTTTCATGATCGATTGTGCTTGAATGCCGGAAAGATACATGTTTGTTGCCCGGTCCTTCGGGCAGTGTGGGAAGTGATTAAGTTATATATTTTTTCTTTAACATCAATCCTTTCCAGGCCACTATACCTTGTTATGATTACTTCTTCGTTGAATCCTGCCAAACTACAAATCTCTTTCAGGTAATCTTCATTTTTTGATTTGAGATATTCGAGGGTAGGACATAATTGTATTTCTCCAAAATCGACAATACCATTTTATTTAATGGTACCACAACTATACGGTTGCCTTTTTCCATTCGCTTGCGAAGATATTTATGGGCATTCTTTTTATAGATGTTTTCTTTTTGAATGATGCTAAAGTCAGAGAAGCGGAGTGCAGTATTACACCCTATAACGAACAAGTCGCGGATTTTTTCGAGCCTTGGCTTATTTGAAAGATCAAAATCGTTCAATAAGCCTACATCTTCAGCAGTGAGGTATATTTTATCAGTTTCGCCAGATAGCTTTTTGAACTTAGGATTATCAATATCGCTGTTAATGACAATGCCTCGCCTTTCTGCACTATGAATAAAAACTTTCAGATTTTTGACCTGCTTGCCAATTGTGTTTATTGATTTACCATAATCAGCCAGGTATTTAACAAACTTGTGATAGAAAGCCAGATTAATGGTATCAAAATCTATTTTGTATTTACGCTCTTTACCAAATTGCACTATGAGGTTCAGGGTATTTGAATAGGATTTAACCGTTAGCTTATTCTTTGTAATCTTGCTTTCTTCAATAAACCTTAACACAAATTCTTTAAAGCTTACTTTTTTATCTGATTGAGCGTCCGGTTGAATCTCAACCAATTTGAAGACTTTGTCCATCCTATCCTTTAGCAAACTATTATTTGGTTGGATTTCTTCAATTTCGAGTTGCCGAAATATTTTTGTGATTTCGTTTTCATAGCGGTTAATTTGAAAGTTGATATCCTTATGTTTTTCCTTTTCACTTTTGGAAATACCTTTTGATACCTCAACCACTCCATTAACATTGTTCCAGTATTTGGTTTCGATTGTTTGACCTGTAGAATAAACAAACCTATTTTTTTGGTAATATACTTTAAGAACAATCAATGATACTGTTTTGCTGTTTGGTTTCTTTAGCTTAAAATTTGAAATCCAAAGAGATGCAAAATATTTTCATTCCAAACGCTTAAACTTCTAATTTTACAGCCAAAAATAGAATTTTCAATTCGTAGCATTTAAACTTTTTGCGTCATGAAATATCAAAACTACCTATCAGGAATTATCCTTTTTGTTTTATGCATTGGTTTTTCAACTGCTTCAACAGCGCAAACCGAAGCAGATTCGTCTTTGCTAACCCTCGACCGTATTTTTGCTTCAGGAGATTTCCGTGGCGACCGTTTTAGCCAGGCCCGCTGGATTGAAGACGGGCAAGCATACACAAAACTCGAACGATCAGATACCGTAAAAGGTGGCCGTGATATTGTTAGCTATGAAACGAAAAGTGGGGATAAAACTATTCTGGTGGCTGCTGCTGAATTGATTCCTGATGGTGAGGAAAAACCACTGGGGATTTCCGATTATCAATGGTCGGATAATAAGCAAATGCTGCTGATATTTACCAACACCCAACGGGTTTGGCGCTACCATACCAGGGGTGATTACTGGGTGCTGAACCTGGAAACAAAAGAACTGAAACAACTGGGTGCAGGCTTGCCAGGATCATCGTTAATGTTTGCCAAGTTTTCGCCCGACAACACAAAAGCTGCTTATGTGAGCAAACATAATCTTTATGTTGAAGATTTGGACTCTGGAAAAATCAAGCAACTAACTTTTGATGGCACCGAAGATTTGATTAACGGAACCTTCGACTGGGTATATGAGGAGGAGTTTTTCTGTCGTGATGGTTTCCGCTGGAGCCCCAATAGCAAACTGATTGCCTACTGGCAGGTTGACGCGTCGGACATCAAAGACTTTTTAATGATAAACAATACCGATTCATTGTATTCATACACCATTCCGGTTGAATACCCCAAGGTGGGCGAAGATCCTTCCAGTGTGAGGATTGGCGTGGTGGCTGCAAGTGGTGGCGACACAAAATGGATGGGCGTACCCGGAGATCCAAAACAACACTATCCCATCAGGTTACTTTGGTCAGAAGATTCAAAAGATTTCCTTGTTCAGCAAATGAACCGCAAACAAAACACCAATAAAATCTGGTTGTGCAAAGCTGAAACCGGACTGGCGATAAACGATTTTACCGATCGCGATGAAGCTTGGCTCGATCTGGTGGAAGACTGGATGTGGATTGATGAAGGAAAGTATTACACCTGGTTGAGTGAGCAGGATGGTTGGCGGCATCTTTACCTGGTTTCAAAAACCGGCGATGAGAAAAAACTAATAACTGCTGGTGATTATGACGTGGTAAGCATCGAAGAAATTGACGACAAAAGTGGATATGCTTATTTCATTGCTTCACCCGATGACCCGACACAACGCTATCTTTACAGGATTAAATTGAATGGAAAAAGTGAGGCCGAGAGAATCACCCCTGAAGACCAACCGGGCATACACAAGTATCAAATTTCACCCGGTGGAAAATATGCTTTCCACACCTGGTCGGACATCAATACCCCTCCGGTAACTGAACTGATTTCTTTGCCAAAACATAAAACTATCCGGACTTTGGTTGACAACGAAAAGCTGAAAGAAGCTTACGCAGATTTGGATATTACACCTGCCGAGTTTTTCCAACTCACCACCGAAGACGGCGTTCAGATGGAAGGCTTTATGATGAAGCCACCGAATTTTGATGCATCAAAAAAATACCCGGTTTTGTTTTACGTGTATGGCGAACCATGGGGACAGACCGCTCAGGATTCATGGGGGTCGATAAGTTTGTGGATGCAGATGCTGGCCCAGCAGGGTTACATTATCATTTCGGTGGATAACCGCGGAACACCTGCACCCAAAGGCCGTGCATGGCGAAAAAGTATCTACCGGAAAATTGGAGTTGTCAATTCACGTGACCAGGCCATGGCTACCAAAAAAATCATGGAATGGCCCTTTATTGATGGCGACAGGATTGCCGTTTGGGGATGGAGCGGTGGCGGCTCGATGACTTTGAATCTCATGTTCCGTTACCCCGAAATCTATGATTGCGGAATGGCCGTGGCAGCAGTTGCCAACCAGTATTATTATGATAACATTTACCAGGAACGCTACATGGGCCTGAAATCCGAAAACCCTGAAGATTTCGAAGAAGGCTCACCTATCACCTATGCCAAAAACCTGGAAGGCGACTTGCTAATCATGCATGGTACTGCCGACGACAATGTACATTACCAGAGTGTAGAAGCCTTGATTGTTGAACTTGTGAAACACAATAAAATGTTCCAGGCAATGCCCTACCCGAATTGTTCACATAGCATTTACGAAATCGAAAATGCCACCAGGCACTTGTTTACATTGATGACCAATTTCCTTGAGGAACATGTAGAGGCTGGAGGGAAGTAGGAGGGGGAAAAGGTGTTTTTTTATTGCAGAGACAAGGCATGCCTTGTCTTTACTGCAACCACAAACAATCATTCGTTTTTAATCCCCACCTTAGTTCGGATTGAAAGGAGGGGAAAAATCGAAAAAGGCATAAGGTATTGGTATATAGGGGTGATAGGGTTTATAAGGGAGATAAAGAATGAAATTTCCGAATGATGATTAACGAATGTTGATTTTTGATTTGAAAAAAACACCAAATAGCTTCAGTTAAAAACAGACAAATGCACCGTAGGTTTACGATATTGGTAAAAGCAAAAATGAATCCTTTTCCAATGCCTGCCGTAGGTAGGCGATTTCTTCTGCTGTCCTCATCAATCTCTCCTTGATTGACATTTCCTCCTTTCAAATCCAAGAGGGTTTAAACTTTATACCTACTCGTTAAGTATCTTTAATTTCCAAATTACCACATCATCAAATTTTCAAATTGATGTAAATTCTTTTCCTCAATGCAACCAATTTCAACCTTACCCCCTCTTTATAGAAAAGCACATTTGTGAAGCAGGATCCCGAGCTCGAAAAAATCATTGATGCATGTATTCAGAACAATCGCAAAGCACAAAAAGCTTTGTACGAGAAGTATTGTGATGCCATGTATTCAACGGCTTACCGTCTGCTTAACAACAGTGATGATGCACATGATGTTTTGCAGGAGGCTTTCATCGCGGTGTTTAAACACATTCGGAGTTTCAGGGGAGAGTCCACCATTGGAAGCTGGATAAAAACAATTGTGGTGAGAAAGGCATTGAAACATATCCGTGAATTGAAGTATTTTGATGACTTAAATAGCAACGGCATAGAAACTGCAACGGATTTTCTGGATGACCTTTCTGGCGAGTACCTCGAGCAATTGATCCTTTCGCTGCCAAAAGGATACCGCACCGTATTTTTACTTATCGAAGTGGAAGGATACAACCACCGCGAGGTTGCAGATATTTTAAATATTTCAGAAGGAACCTCAAAATCACAATTGTCGAGGGCCAAGAAAATGTTGAGAAAAAAAGTAGCTTTGGTTAATGCAATATGAATTTATCAGGTAAACATAAAAAGGATTTTTCGGAGCGCTTGCCCAAACACAAGCCAGATAAGGGTTTGTGGGCTGGGATTGAAGCCGGTATCAGGGAATCTTCTGCGCCTGCATGGAAGGACAAATTACCACCACGTCAAGCTGTTCCTGCCACTTGGGATGCCATTGCTACAAAATTGCCTGTTGCCTGGTACTCGTGGGGCAATCCCTACTTGAGGGGTGCAATCGTTTTACTTTTTCTGCTCCTTTTGTCTTCCGTAGTTTTATTATTGTCAAAAGATAGCCTGATTGAAGATTCTTCTTCCGCCCATCAAAATCAATCTATGTCCGGCATCCTGAACGAAGAAAATATTGTAATCAGCGAAAGCTTGCCCCAAAACAATTCTGTTGAACAGCCCATTATTGAAGATCAGGCTATGCCCTTAAACATTGAAACTGTAAAAACACAAATTCCTGAAATACAGCAAGAGCTGTTCTATGCAAAAGATGAGGTTTCTGATGAACTTCTTGTTGGGCAAACTCAATTTATTGTTCAAGCAAGGTTTGAAGAAAATCAAATCAATGGTCAATCACCAGTTGAAGGAATGAGTTTTATTGAAGACCCCGTTAAATTGATAACAAAGCAATCTAATCCACCGATTGCAGAAACTTCGAGTGCTGCCATTGTTCTATATGCTTTACCTACGCCAAAACTATCTCCTATCAATAGTTCTGTTTACAAATCCAACAAACTGATGGAAAAGGGTGCACATCAATCCAGTGCTTCCTCCTACACGAAAACCAACTTTGAGGCAGGTATTTATTATCAGCCGGGTTTTATCAAAAACATTTCTTCCATCAATAATAACTGGTATCCAACTTCTTCGGCGGGATTATCGTTGACCTTAAGAAAAAAACACTTCTTGTTTGAAATCGGCATCAGTTACAACTGGCTTGAATTTGACGACCATCTTGAACTCGACTATTACGCGTATGAATTCCTTGGAACGGTTATCAGCACCGAGCGCTACACCATCGAAAATTACATTGACGAACTTGGTCACCCGCAAACCCGAAAGAATTATATCGTTGAGCTGATTGACATTTACGATTCAACATTCCTTGAAGAGGAGCAAACAGGCCATGTAAAAATGACCGGAGTTGAATTGCCACTTTGCATTGGTTACAGATTGGTTGGTGGAGGTAATTTTTATGCTGATGCAAAAACGGGTTTCAATGTAATGATGATAACAAAGGTGGATATGTCACATACCTCACCTGATGGCGAAATCATCCGTGAGATGGGCATCCAAAACAATTTACCGGGAAAGCATAGCCTGAAATGGAAATACCAGATCGCCCTTGCTCTGGGTTACCGGATCAACGAAAATTTATCGGCATATCTCCAGCCAACAATGCTATGGCATCTTGACGGGGTGAGCTCACGCGAGAGTGGTTCTTATGAAAAGCCCCTTGAAACAAGGGTGCAAATTGGGCTCAGGTGGGAATTTTGACCCCATCCCCAACCCTTCCCCTTCCTGTCCGCCGCGTCGCTTTGGCAGGTGGAGAGGGGAAGGGAGGCCAGCCGTATAAGCGACTGCTGTAGCCAGTGTGTGGGCATCCTCCCCCTACAGGGGGAGTTAGAGGGGGTCGATTAAAGCAAGAGGTTGAAAGTTGTTTTTAAAAACAAATAGCTGACAAATACATTTTCATCTAATAAATATATAAAATGAAAAAACAAATCATCGCTACAATAGCCATCATCTTTTCAGCCCTATCAGGCTTTGCCCAAATTGTTAATTACGATGATGTGGGTGTAATTGTTAACGACAATAGCCCGGTATCCCTGCAAATTGGTGAATATTTTCAGCAAGCCCGAAACATTCCTGAACAGAATATGATCCACATCGAAACAGTAACAGATGAAGCTATTGACACCATCGAATTCCGAAACATCCAATACCAGATAAAAAACTACATTTTGCAACAGGGATTGGAAAACAAACTGAATTACCTGGTTACTACCAAGGGTGTTCCTTTCGATATTGAAGTAGATAGTTGTAGGATACATACTCCAATAAGTTTCACCAAATGCTCTTCTGTAGAGTCAGAATTGACATTATTGTTTAGTGCCGACAGCACAGAGATAATTAAAAGGAGTTATATTCAAAACCCATATTTTGACAGTACAATCCCTATTGATAGCGCTGATTTGGATATTTTATTGGTTTCAAGATTGGACGGTAAAGACATTCAGGATGTTTTCAATTTGATTGATAGAAATGGACCGGAAACATATGTGAACAAAGAGTTGGGGAAATTTATTTTTGACATTAGCTATCTTGAACCAGATCATACATTCGACTTTTATGCCGAAATGATGTATCCAGCCATTGATACTTTGAATAACCGAGGATGGAACGCGATATTTGATGGTGATTCTTTGGTTCCTCATGATGAGGACAATGTCATTGGTTTTGTGGGTTTAATAAGGAAAATCTATGAGGAGCCATTAAACTATAACTGGGAAAAAGTGTCTTTTACAGAGCTGCTTATCACCCCCCCTGAAATTACATTTTACGATTCATTGAATTTCTCGAATAACATTCAATTATCTGATGCAATTGATGAGGGATGTTCATCAGGTTCTTTGTACGTTCATTCAACATGGGCATCTCAGCTAATGGATTATGCTATTCTTTTCGGGAGATATACCGATGAAAGAGAAAATCCCTATAACCTTGCCGAAAGTTACTACATGGCTACCAAAACACTTTCGTGGATGAACCTGCTGGTGGGCGACCCCAAAACTACCATCACCACCGAAAACGGAAATGCAATAAGTAAATCACAGGTTTTTGAGGGGCTTGCTGTTTTTCCAAATCCTGCTCGTAATTACATCAACGTAAGTTTAAATAGTAATCAAGCTGCTGAAGTTACCATTTCAATTTTTGACCAAATGGGGAGATTGGCTAAACAAATCGGGTATGATGTAAATTCCGGACGTAATGCTTTTCAAATAGATGTTTCCGGTTTGCACGAGGGGCTTTATTTTATTGGCATCATCGACGGTAAAGGAAAGGGAGAAATTCAGAAAGTGATGATTTGTAAGTAAGGGAACAAAAAACAGGAATAGTCCTTGTATTTGTACACGGCCTGAACCTTTAGTATTTTTATGTCTCAATCAATCAAAAAAGCCATCCCAATAATGAGATGGCTTTTTTAGAGAAAACCTGATAGGCTATGGATACTAACTATTTTCAAACGGATTTTACAATAAGCCACTAAACTCGTAAACAAGAAAAACTGAGTTACAGGTTTCAAGTTACAAGTTGCAACCTGTAACATGCAACAATACTAAACCATTTGTAAGCTACTAAAACATCGTTAACATGTAAGCAATTGTGGCTTATGAAAAGCTTAAATCAACCCTTTTGCGTGCTTTTCTTTGATTACTTTGATCATGTCGCGGGTCATGGCATCCAGGTCCCATTTTGGGTTCCAGCCCCATTCTTCACGGGCAGCGGAATCATCCATTTTGTTTGGCCACGAATCGGCGATCCCTTGTTTCATGGTATCAACATCATAATCCATGGTAAAATCGGGAAGATATTTTTTCACTGAATTGAATAAGATTTCTGGATCGAAACTCATGGCAGTGACGTTGAAACAATTCCTGTGCTTCAATTTATCAGGGTCAGCTTCCATAAGGTCGATGGCGGCATCTATTGCATCAGGCATGTACATCATATCAAGGAAAGTTCCTTTTGGTAACGGACAGGTAAACTTCCCGTTCTTGATGGCATCGTAATAAATTTCGACTGCATAATCGGTTGTTCCGCCACCAGGAAGTGTCTCATTAGAAATAATTCCCGGATAACGAACACCTCTTGTGTCAACACCAAAACGCTTGTAATAATAATCGCTCAAAAGTTCACCAGCTACTTTGGTAACACCATACATTGTACCTGGACGCTGAATTGTATCTTGTGGAGTATTGTCAAGCGGAGTACTTGAGCCAAATGCGCCAATAGAACTTGGGAAAAATACAGCACAACTATATTCCCTGGCAATTTCCAGTACGTTGTAAACGCCGTTCACGCCAACATTCCACGCGGCTTGTGGTCTTTTTTCGGCAACTCCCGAAAGCAAGGCTGCCAGGTTGTAAATGGCATCTATCTTATATTTTTTTACCACCTCAACAATGCGTTCAACATCAGTTGCATCCACAACTTCCAGCGGGCCACTTTCGGCAAGTTCTTTCGAAGGCTGGGTTTTGCGATATCCGGCAACTACATGATCGTTTCCATACCTGTTGCGAAGTTCCATTGTTAGTTCCGAGCCAATCTGACCCACGGATCCGATTACGAGAATATTTTTCATTTGAATAAAATTTTATGTTTCTGTTAACAAATTAACAATAATTGCGGCAAAAATATAATTTTTTATAGTACAGCCATTTAATTCTAAATTTTTCATCATTAAATCACAATTATTCCTGAAAGATTACATTATATTTGCCGACTGTTAATAAAAAAACAGTGCAATTGTTTAGGTGATTGATAGATTAGTTAAAACTAAAATCTTTATCCAATTGGAAGTCATTTGTTGTCATTGATGGTCATTTATAGTCATTTTTTTAAAATTAGTGAGCGACCACCTTCACTGAAGTTTCGGTGGTGTGTCAAGCGCAAATAACAATTAATGACAGCGAAGTCCCGCACGTGCGGGAACATAATTGAACCTATTTACATAAATGATTTGCTTCAATTCTATAGCAGCTAAATAGATACAAAACAACTATAATTATTCATACATAAAATCAAATAAAACATGTACGGTAAAATACAAGAACATCTTCAAAAAGAACTTGCCGACATCAGGGAAGCCGGCTTGTACAAAAACGAACGCATCATTACTTCGCCACAAAAAGCTGATATTTCAGTGAGCACCGGCGAAAAGGTACTGAACTTTTGTGCCAACAATTACCTCGGTTTATCCAATCACCCAAAACTGGTAGCTGCTGCAAAAGAAGGCCTCGATTCTCACGGTTACGGAATGTCGTCGGTAAGGTTTATTTGCGGGACACAGGATCTGCACAAAACCCTTGAAGCAAAAATTGCCGAATTTTTTGGCACCGAAGACACCATTCTTTATGCTGCTTGTTTCGATGCAAATGGAGGTGTATTCGAACCTTTGCTTAATGAAGAGGACGCGATCATTTCCGATTCCCTCAACCATGCTTCGATTATTGATGGTGTACGTTTGTGCAAGGCACAGCGCTACCGTTACAACAATGCCGACATGGCCGATCTGGAAGCAAAACTGAAAGAAGCCCAGGCACAACGTTTCAGGATTATTGTTACTGACGGGGTTTTCTCGATGGACGGCAACGTTGCCCCGATGGATAAAATCAACGAACTGGCCAAGAAATATGATGCCATGATTATGGTTGATGAATGTCACTCAGCAGGTGTTGTTGGTAAAACAGGCCGTGGTGTAACCGAATTGTTTAACATCCGTGGAGAGGTTGATATTATTACCGGAACCCTTGGAAAAGCGTTTGGTGGTGCCATTGGCGGATTTACCACAGGAAAGAAAGAGATTATCGAGCTCTTGCGTCAGCGTTCACGTCCATATTTGTTCTCAAACTCTATTCCACCGATGGTTGCCAACGCGGGTATCGCCATGTTCGACATGATGGCTGAAACTTCGGAATTGCAGGATAAACTGCATTGGAACACGAAGTACTACATGGACAAAATGAAGGCTGCCGGTTTCGACATCAAACCTTCCAAATCAGCAATTTGTGCCGTGATGTTGTACGATGCGAAACTTTCGCAAGATATGGCCTCAAACCTTTTAAAAGAAGGTATATATGTAATTGGATTCTACTATCCTGTTGTTCCCAAGGGACAAGCAAGGATCCGGGTCCAGCTTTCAGCAGGCCACGAGAAAGAGCACTTAGACAAATGTGTTGCTGCCTTTACTAAGGTTGGTAAAGAACTTGGAGTAATTAAGTAACAATAACCGATTGATGATTGCTGATTTAGGATTTTTGATGTTAGTGAACATTACACAAATCAAAAATCATATTTCGTTAATCATCAATCAAAAATCAATACAATCTAATTTACAAGAGAAGTATTGAAAAGCACATCATTAATCTGATATACGAAAAGGTGGCCTTATTGGTCGCCTTTTTTCTTTGTGTCTCAGTGCCTCTGTGGTTTAGGTTTTTTACCACGCAGGCACAAAGGCACAGAGGGTCATAATTTGGATAACATCTTCCCTCCGTTGATTGATTTCATTCTTATGTAACCTTTCCAAAAAATTCAGGTATTCATATTAGAAATATTTCATCAATACCTGTAACATCTGCCATTAAACTACGTCTAACTCATTACAAACCTGGAAGTAGGTTTTGGTGGTTTTCGGACATCAATTTACATTAATGAACATTTATGTCTGTACTAAAGACTATGAAACACTTTCAATAAGCTGATAAACAAGACTGCAAACCCTTTGGCATAATTAATGAAAAGCAAAATCCTTTAAAACCTGACGAAAATGAAAATAGATCTTAAAGCAAACGAAATGGTTGTAAAAGCCACAGATTCAAACCATCTAAGCGGGGCTGAAAAAATCAAAGGAAAACTCATCATCACTAACCAGCGGATTTATTTTAAAAGTGTTAATGGCCATACGGGAATGTATGATTTAGAAATAGAACCCAAAACCATAAGGGATGTATTGTTTTTCAGTCCGGGCTTTTTGCAAAACAATGGGCTCAACCTGGTAACCACCGAGGGGGAAGAACTAAGGTTTACCCTCAAACAGCGCAATAACTGGGGACAGATGATCGCCAACCTCTGCTAAATTCCGAAGATCGGGTTCCACCATATAATTGAAAGTTAGATTTCAATGCAGGCCCGCAAGGGCCTTTTTTTATGCTGATGAAACAATATTTTGCTAGCTTAGGATTTTGATTTGCTTTTGTCTCCTGACAACAAATTTTGATTTACCTGAGAAAATTTATATTCGCCAATGGTGGCATCCAGGGTAAAAACCCATAGCAGGTCGAAGCGATCAGACGGCCAGTTTTTTGGGATCCTGTTTTTAGTTGAGATTTGCCTGGCAATTTGTGAAATATGTTGATGTTGCCAGCAAATCAAAACGGTTCCTGATTGTTTCATAGCACTTTCAGTCATTACTTTGTAGTCGTCCCTGCCGTATTTTTTGTTGATGGAGAGCTTTAGCAGCGCACTCAAGGGTTTGATTGTTTGTACCGGCCGATTGCTTTTGCTGTGGATTCCTGCCAGTGAAGCATATAAAACATCAGGGACCATGAGCTTACTTTTGCGGAGTGATTTATTTAATGGATTAAAAAGCCCTGCCAGGGCACCTGCCCTCTGCCAACCTTTAACGATAAGGGAATCAGGGCATGGCTTCCCTTTCTCATTAATGCCCTGATTTACTCCGTCAGGTTTTTCTGCATGGCGGATAATAATAATTTTGCTGGCCATAGCCTTTATTTTTTTATCCATATAGTTGCTTTCACTTGTTTCTTATTTAATGTTTTACCCCTCATCCATCTTCAAATCTATCTCGGCTTTAATAGCCTCCAATTCAAGGATCAGTGGTTTCAGGTTCCAGATGAAAGTGGAAATATTCCAGAGTTGGGTTATTTCATCTTTTTCAGGGTCACCAATCCCACGGATGGCACGGAATGAATTGCGGAGGCTTGAGAAATCTGCGCGTAAATCGGGGAGTTCTTCAGCCCGTTCATGCTTGCGAAATGCTTCAATTAATTTATCAAAAGTCTCTTCGGTGTGATTTGCAAAATACTGAAGCTTGTCTTCTACTTCGGGGAAACCAATTTTTGTATGGCATCCTGTAGCAGCAAAGTCCATCGAATGGAGCGTATTTCGCAGGCGCAGGATAAAACGCTGAATAACCAGGCCATGGTGGATCACCTTGTTTTGCAGTATCTCATTTTTTGTAGCATCAATCACCTCCTCAAGTGTATTGAGCTGTAAGGCGAGCTGTTGCTTATGCTGATTTACTTCGATAGAGGTATGATTTTTTAGCAGGCCGGCGATAATGGAAAGGAAGTACTGTTTTTCACTTTCAATGGTATCGGCAAGTGCATGGCTAAACTTTTTCCGGGCTTTTTCGGGCCACAGCAAAAACGAAATGAATATTACAAATACCACAATACCTATCGTATAAGCCAGCCTCAGCCATGGCACCATACTATCATCGGGATAAATCAGTGAAAACAGACCGATGATTAGAAATGTAAGTGCAGTGATCATCATGATGAAGTTGTCGAGGTTGGAAAACCAGATCATGAAAAATACTGTGGCTAAAATGATGATATAAAAAATGATGCTTCCCGCCGGTACCAGGCTTACAAACGCAAAACCCGCCAGGCAGCCAACGATTGTCCCGATAAGCCGTTCGCGCCCGGCTTTGATGGATACCCCCAGGTTTGGGCGGATTAGCAAGGTTGCAAACAGTACCAGCCAGAAACCATATTGCACGTCGAAGAATGTGGTATAAACCATAGTGGCACCAATAATAATGGCTGATCGAATGGCAAAGCGGAATGCGGGATTGCGGAACTTTAACTTTTCACTTGCTGACGAAATACCTTTGATAAATTGGAGTAAACGTTCGCGGACCGAAACCTCAACAGCATGATCAGTATTGTCCACCAGGCTATTGTTGATACTTTTAGTAAGGGCCAGCAATGAGTGCAAGGCATTGAATATGGCAATCCATTCGGCCCGCTCAGTTTCACCCTTTTCGTTTTTATATTTTTCGAGGTATTCGTAGTTTAGTTTTTTTAGTGATTGCTGCAGCATTAGGGCTTTATTGTCGCTATCTTTCAGTATGCTGGGATGGTAGTGCTGCAAAAGTTGGTGGATAATATCCCTGATGCCCGGGTGTTGCAAAATATGCTCGTTAAATTTTTTTGAATCCCAAACCCTTGCCCTGAATTGCCAAACCAGCAACAGATATTCAAAAAGGTCTTCGAGGCCTTTTGAGATTTCAAGAAAACGGGTTTGATAGAATAACTTATTCTGGTCACTGATGCGCAGCAAGTGCCACAATCGTTTGAATTCGCTGATTGATTTCCGTGCTTCTGCTGCAGAGATTTGTGTTGCTGAAATACCTGTTTCAAGGTCGGGATAATCGGCAGTTATATCATCAAAATATTTTTCAAGGTGCTTATTGATAAATTCTAGTTGTTTGTGTAGCCTGACTTTTGGGCGGGTCGGGAGAATGATGAAGTGGATTATAAAAACCAGTGCAGTTATGAGTAAAAATAGACCTGCAAACTCAAATCCTGAACTAAGGGACTTTGAAAATGCCAGCTCCATAGTTGAAATGGAAAAGACAACCACCGCAGCAAAATCGGGTACAAGCCTGAGGCCAATCAGGAAGAAAGTTACGAAGGCTGCTGTAACAACAATTATCACTGAAGCAATTTCATATTGGGAAATAACAGAAATGGGGATGGAAATAATAGCCAGTGCAATTCCCGTAGCCAGTAACGAAAACTTCCTGTCCTGAATGGTTAAGCCGGTTTGCGATTTACTGATCAGCAGGGCACTCACAGCAGCAAACATAGCGATGCTAGGATTATCGTGAAAAAGAAACAGCGAAATCAATATTGCCAGGAAAGTCTTAAGGCTCCTCTTTGTAACCAAAAACCCCGGATCGATTTCAGCTAAGTGGTGGGTGATATATTTTTTAGTGATTGACAAGTTATTTCAGGAAGTTTTGTGCTGCGAAACTAATCCCTTTTTTTTACAAAGAAATCAGGAATAGAACACAGATGAAACGGATGACACTGATTTTCGCGGATATTTCTATTACAATTATTTTGATGTGCCAAGCGCAAAAATAGTTTATTGTGTTTATTAATTAACATCTCCTTTTTTATCACCAAAAGAAAGTTTAATGTTTTTGAATTGTCGTTTGGTAGTGCTTTAGAAATGACTGATACTCATCGTCAAAACTCAATTTTTTATGATGCTCGAGTTGATTCAAAATGTACTTGCAAATTTTATCAACCACCGATTTTGATACAGAAAAAGCTGAAGCTGTTTGTTGCCATGCAAAGTTACCAATTGCCAAATTGTTTTCATTCATGTCGAAAATAAGCTAATAAGGTCAAATTTATTTGCAACAGTGTTACAAATAATCCCCGATTGAGAAATTCGTCAAAACCCTCTACTCGATGATTGCAAGGTAGAATTGATGTTTGTTCCACATGAATTGCCGGCCAGCCATCCGGTTGACCATGCTATTTGAAGGTTGTACCCGCCCGTTTCAGCATCCAGGTCGATGATTTCACCGGCAAAATAAAGTCCTTTCACCAGTTTCGATCCCATGGTTTTGGGAGATATTTCACTGGTAACAATACCACCGGCTGTAATGATTGCCTCCTTAAATGAACGATGATGACTGATGATGAAACGCAAGTTTTTCAGGAGATAGCGGATTTGCTTGCGCTCATTCGCGGAAACCTGGTGACATTCTTTTTCAGGATCAATTTTCAGTAAATCAATAAAAACAGGGATCATGGATGCTGGCAGCCAATTGCGAAATATGTTATTGATCTTCTTTTTTCCATGTTCATTCAAATCACGAAGTAGACGTTTATCAAGCTTCTGTTCGTCAAGCGCAGGTTTCAGGTCAATGGTAATTTCAACCTTCTTCTTTTGTTGCAATGCCTCAACAACAATTCTGCTCAGGGTTAGGATAATAGGCCCGGACAAACCAAAATGCGTGAAGATCATCTCACCAAATGCTTCGCCCGCTTTTTTATTGTTTACCCAAACAACAGCTTTAACATTTTTCATGTTCAGTCCCTGGAGCTGTTGTGCTATTCCACCTTGTGTTTCCAGCGGCACCAATGCAGGAATTGCCTTTTGTATGGTATGCCCAAGTTGTCGGGCAAGTTCATATCCTTCGCCATTGGAACCTGTGGCTGGATATGATTTCCCTCCGGTTGCAAGGATTATTTGGCCAGCTTTAATTTCCTCACCATTCGCCTTCAGGCCTGTTATGACACCATCTTCCACAAAGAGTTTTTCAACCTTGTGGCCGCATCTGATTTCCACCTTTAGTTTCTTCAGCCACCTAAGCAATGCTTGTAATACGTCCGCCGATTTGCTGCTGGCAGGGAAGTAGCGCCCGCCCTGCTCCAACACAGATTCTACGCCATAGTCCTGCAATAGCTTGATGATGTCGCTGGAGTAATATTGTGAGAATGCGCTTCTTAAAAATTTGCCGTTGGGGAAAACGTGCTTAATAAACTCTACAATTGGGGCACTGTTGGTGATGTTGCAGCGTCCTTTTCCGGTAATCAGGAGTTTGCGGCCCTCCTGTCTCATTTTTTCAAGTACCAGCACTTTGCTACCTAATTCGGCGGCTCGCCCGGCAGCCAACAATCC
>Ga0075111_1000191_pt1 | contig 29373 bp, 21 predicted proteins | sample AntAceMetag02UKK_FD_69787 | JGI IMG/M metagenome (GOLD analysis project Ga0075111, IMG submission 69787) | Saline lake microbial communities from Ace Lake, Antarctica - Antarctic Ace Lake Metagenome 02UKK | ecosystem: Environmental > Aquatic > Non-marine Saline and Alkaline > Saline | place... | reverse complement strand
GTTTTGAAGATAATGGATAAAGGCTGGGATCTCAGATGTCAATTTCTCCAAGAAATTTGGATCATCCTTCGACAAGCTCTCAATTTTTCTAACCCAATACCTGGTCTCGACCTGATCGATCTTAATGAAATCAACTTCATTATTACTGCAGAGGATGATCTTACCGTAATAAGGTATTTCAACTTTGTCTTTGCCTTTGGATTCAGATTTAGTTGTTTTTGCCGTGGCAAGGGCTTTAATTCTTTCACTGTCCTCTCTTTTATCAAGTAGAACTTCATCAATACAAATAAACAGTTTGTTGGCCCAACCACTATTGAATTGGTTTCTGAAATCTTCATTTGTGTTAATGGTCATGTTTTCCTTGTAAATTGCCTTCAGGAAATTCAAAAAAGTCGTTTTCCCTGTATTTCGTTCTTCACTAACAAGGCAGAGAACAGGTAACATTTGTGTTGGGTACATATAGACCAATTGCATATAGTCAAGGCCATAATCATATTGTTCCCCGAAAACATGTTTCAGGAAATATGTAATTGTATCAAAAGAACCTTCAGCAGGTGAAATATTGATTGGTTCATATTGGTTGTAACATCCGGAAATATCCCGCTGGTAGTCTATATGACTGGGGATACAACAAAAACCATCGAACTTTGGGAGGTCATTAAGTATTGCTTGGAACTCATTCCCATGGTCATCCCGGATGTTTGACTTACTCCATTTTTTAATCTGTCTCACAGTATCCTTTGAGGCAAGTGGTAGGTAAACGATCTTGAAAAAATCGGTTCCTATCCTTAAATATGGACTTTCGCCCATATCATCTTCTTTCTTCTTTGAATTAACTTTGCTATCGCTCTCCCTGGTTTGATGCTCTCTATTCTTTATATTCTCCTTTGCCTTTTTAAGTTTGGATAAATTTGATTCGATGTCATTTTTAATATCATCAGGAGAAAAAACTGTTTTGCCCTCTGTTAAATCATTTTTGGCAAGATTTCCATGTAACCTCGAGGTGTTTTTATTAGAACTGATATCAGCCATTTTTTTCTCCTTCCCTAAATTTCATGTTTTACCCACTTCACCAATTCACTTTTTGAGAAATACAAACGCTTGCCCTGTTTGTGGAATGGGATTTTTCTTTTACTTACCTTATTGTAAATGGTAGGAATAGAGCAATTCAGAAAGTCGGCCGCTTCAGTAATACTCATCAGGTTTGTTTCGGTTTCAGAACTATTTGAAGTCGGATTTTCTCTGTAGAAATCTGTGATGGCTTCTTTAACAATCGCTTGGAGATCGTTCTGGTTGATTTGAATTAAAAGATTTTTGTTCATTAGTTTTGTTTTATAATTATCCTGCAAATAGAAGCTCAACGACAAAAATATCAAAGGACAAAACCTAAAACCACAAACGGTTGAAAACCAAATATGTAGAAAATCACCAGATGTAAACCAATATCATTAATAAAGGATAAGTAGATGTTTATCTAAAGAGTTTGTAGGACAATATTACCGTTTAAGTGAGGGGAGATAGTTAGTAAATCGGGATTTTTAAAACTTCAACGGGCCAAATCGGCATTTAAGTGAAATTATATTTGGTTCTAAATTGTCAGTAAATTTTAGAATTCGTTGGACAATTCTCTCGTTTAAATGAGTAAGAAAAGGCTTTCAGGCCATAATGAGGTGTTAGGATTGTGCATCACAAAACCTTGGAGTCGTCGCCAAAAAATGTGCATATGCTGATTTGCTGATGAATGTAGGAATGATTGCAATTTTTGAAAAATAACTTTAACCTCATTGATAATTCAACCAATACAAAGTTTATCTGGTCCATTCAAACTATTTGGGAATCTAAGCATTCGCAGAGTCCTTATCAAAGGACAATGTGACCGTTTAAGTGAGGGAAAAATTGCATTATCCGAAAATTTTAAAACTTCAACGGACTAATAGGGCATTTAAGTGAAATATTATTTGGATCAAATTTATCAGTAAATTTAAGAATTCGTAGGACAATTTGCACATTTAAATGAGAAGAAAAATTAGTAAAATGTCAGCTTACTACAGAACATGTTAACAAAAGTTAAAAGCATGATTGGGTAGAAAAAAACAGTCAAAAAATTTTCCCTATATGATTTTAAGTCTCTTGGTATTTGTTACCTCAGTGTCCAAATGAAGCCGCAAATCAGAAAGGAGAAATATGGGTAGCTACCCAATGAGGTTACTTACATGGAATTGCTTACTCTACTTATTCTCTTGATCGTTATAGCCTTCATTCAAATATGGCAATTAACCCACTTAAAAGAGATGTTTTTATGAATTATAGGTTTATGGCAAATTCAACCATTAATTAGAATTCAGTCAATTTTTCTTGCCATTCTTCAAGCTGTTTATCCTCGAAACTGGATAAATAATTGGTGGTTGTTTCAAGGCTAGTATGCCCCAACTGTTGTTTTATGTATGACGCAGGCGCGTTCTTTTTCATTAAAGTACTGGCAAAAGTATGCCGACTTGCATAACTCGATATTTTTTTAATCACGTCTTCATTAAGTTCCAGTACTTTAGCAACTTTCTTAATGCGTTTGGTAACCATATTTGCAAAGTACAGTATTGCTTTATCTTTTTCTTCAGGACTCATTGAAGGTTTTATAATTGGCAAGATATAGGTTTTATCCGTTTTTCTAGGCTGACTGTATTTTTTAAGAAATGATTTTATAGTATCAGAATAGGGTATTCGTATTTCTTCAGCATCTTTCTTAGTACGTTCGGTTTTATGTCGCTCAAAAGAGATAAATCCTTCCTTTATATTTTGATACTTGAGTAATAATAAATCAGTAATGTTTATTCCATTCATTAAGTATTGTAGTTTCCAAAAATCCAGGTAATACTCTTCAAGAGTTCCTGGCTTTGGCTTGTAATTAAAAACTTTCTTTAGGTCTTCAGTGTTAAGTGCAATCTTTCTCCCTTTTGAAACCGGTATTTGGTATTTCTTTGCACCAAATGGATACTGAAGACCGTCTAATGCTTTTGGCCTCATATTAAATACAGCTCGAAGCGGTTTCATATATATCCCTATTGTGGTTCTGGAATTTCCTCTGCCTGAAACTCCTTCGTCTTTCATCCATGCTTCATATTTTTCCAAAAATGAAATTGTAATATTTTCAAAGGGTAATACTTCCTTTCCATGAAACATTTGTAATGATCTTAACGCACATTTGTATGATTTTTCAGTCCTAATTTGATTTTGATTATGTAGGCTTCTAATATAATTTTTCATTGTAACAAAGGCATCATTTGTTTGAATCGAAATGATTTCCTTATCAACGTACTTATCTCTGAAGACTTCAAAGGAAAAAGGACGGCATTGTCTGGCAATTTCCTGAGCTTCATTTTCAAGAGAGCTTAGAATTTGATGCATTTCTTTAAATTTTCCCCTTGCTTTTGGATCGGTAACTTTTCCAAACACCTCCTTACTCAATGAGTAGTCCCCTTTACCATCATAGATGAAGCTTGACAAATCCGACGTATCAATGTCTTGTATCAGGTTGTTCATAGAATTTGCATTAATGGAATAGTATTTCCTTGTTTTACCGATAGTTGCGCGTATTTTTAAAGGATAGGTCTTATCTTTCTTTTCAGACCTTACATCAAGGTAGATACTAAACTTTGGAATTGTTGTCAGCTTCTTAGTCAGGAGGGAATTCTTTGCCATATCTTATATTTTATTAAATCCAATTTGATACACTATTTGATACACTAACTTGGCCCAAAGGTAATAAATAAGAATAAATTACCAAATAATAACAATTAAAACACACTGTTAATCAACCTCTTTATCAATTCATTAATAAATATGGATGTAATATAAATATAACAAATAAACTGACTGGCAGTCAGGAGGTGATCGGTTCAAGTCCGATATGCTCCACCTTCGCCCTCCGAAGTTCCGCACCAAGCGGAACGTAGGAGGGCTTTTGTTTTTATACTCAATTCCCGTATTTGATTAAATTTCCTTAACTTCGTCGGGCTTCGGTGGACAAAGTCCACCAAATATCAAAAACACTTTTCATGTGGTACGTTTATCTTCTTAAATGTTATGATGGTTCTATCTATACAGGATGTACCAATAATCTTGAAAACAGGTTAGAAAGACATAACAAAAAGCAAGTCCATTATACCAGGGACAAACTTCCTGTTGAACTTGTTACCTACCTTGCTTTCACTGATAAATACAAGGCTTATAACTTCGAGAAATATCTTAAATCAGGATCAGGTATTGCTTTCAGGAATAAGAGACTTGTCTGACGAGTTTACTCTCTTCAAGTTTAAATGGTTGATCGAAATGAGTAATCATTCAATCTTCTATAAAGGCTGCAAGTAGTTTTTTACCGAAGCTTCAAGTATTTCTATAACTTTCTTGCGAAATCCCACTGGCTCCAACACTTCAACATTCTCTTGCCAGCTCAATACAAAATTGATAAACTCCCAGTTAATACAAAGGTTAAAGCTGAAATCATATTTATCACCATTTTCCTGAACCAATTGCTGGCTGCTATGAATGGGTTGTGTTTGAATATACTTTCCGACATTGTTTTTAAACCTCAGAACTATCTTTTCTGGCGAACCTTCGGGAATATTTACACCAATGAAATCTTCAAAGTATAATTCTGGATTAAATAAGCGGAAGGCATTAATTTAGATGACACATTTCGGAGTTGGTATGTTCCAGTTTTGAATTCACATGTCACCCTTTCCCCAACTGCTTTAATCGCCCCTGATAAGATTGGATGAAGTTTCTTTTTGTGCGCTCATTCAGGTAAGATGCCAATGTTAGTTTTTCAACCTTTGCTGATTGGTTTAGCATCATGGATAGGATAGTTTTAAAAGTCTTTTCATTGATTCCGGCCTGTTCTGCAAGCACGGCGAACTGATGGCCAATTTTTCCCTGGGCCAAATTTCTGGGTAAAAGCCCATCCTCCAGTGCAAAGTCTTTATCAGCGATATGAATACGGCTATTCAAAAGGTCGTAAGCCGGACTTAAGCGATGGTCGCCCATGGAGGTTTCAATGAGTGAAAAGTTTTTAAAGTGCGCATCGCCATTTGAAAACAGATAGTTAAACATGAGTAATTTCAATAGTTTGGACGCTCCCAATTTATAGGCAGGCACATGGCTTTGCATGATTTGAAATAACTCCAAATAATTCCCTGAATACTTAAAATGTTCACCGTGGGTTTGTGGGGTTCTGCCTGCCAGCGATGCGAAATCTTCCTGGGCTAATTTTGTACCATCATTATTTACATCGAACCGTTTGGTAATATATGCATGAGCTCCATTTTTAAAAAATATGAGTGCATTTTCAGCAGTTTCAATACCATAAACCTGCCGGGCAATTTGCATGGTGAGGTGTTCGTTCGCAGGCATCTGATCTGGCCTGTTAGCTACCCGGGGGATGGGTTTCAGGATGTAGTTACCTGGTTCTCCATCGTTGGCCAGTCTTAATTTATTCTTTTCGAGAACAACAGAAAATTTTTCCTGAACTCCCGATATTGACAGGTGTAAGCTGTTTTCTTCAAATAGTGCATCTGTCTCCGGATTGGACATCGGTGAATCATACGGTAAAACATGATGCACCTTTTTTCCTTGAAACATTCTGTTTAAACAGGCTTTGCTATAGGTATCAAATCCCGCGGCCAAAGTTCCGGGACAATTTTTTAAATCGGGAACACTCATGCCATTTCAGTTTTAATTACTCTTACCGCACCTATTGTATCAATTTTTGCTGTAGTTATAAGCAAACCAAAATCATCATTCTTATCGAGTCGATTATGTTTACAAATTACTTGTTTGTTAGAACCTTCAGGAAGCATATTGTAAAAAAACGGGAAGAGGAATTTCATATGATATTCTTGTTGGCTTTTAGGCAAAGTAAGACTTATGCCCATTTTTTTACTATCGGTCATCCAGGCATCATGATAACGAAAAGTAAATGAACCATCATCATGTTGCGTCAGCTGGCCGGCTTCTTCGTCCTTGAATAATACTTTTGCTTGTCTCATTTGCCCGGGCTTACGTTTTTAATCTTTAGGCAGGGCTCCATTCCGAGCACATCAGCTAATTTCTTCAAAGTGAGAAGGGTTGGGTTCCCCTTTCCACTTTCAAATTGTTTTAAAGTTCTAAGGCCAACCCCAGATAGTTCAGCCAAAGTTTCCTGCGTTACCTGCAAATCCTTTCTGCGTTTTTTAATGGCTATTAATAATTCTTCAAAGTGCATCATACCGCTCTTATTTGTGCAAAAATACATTTAATAATTTAATACACAAAGGAAAGTGCATTTAGGTGCACTAACCTATGATATTCGAATTGTATTTTGCTATTGTGTGTCGAAAAGTGTATTATACGGCACTAATGGTTTTTATTGCTGATAGCTCCCCAGTAATTTAGGATTCGCTTTTTCATAATCCGTCCTTTTACAAGGTTCAAATCCTGGTTATTCATTTTAATAAGAAAAGCAACGGTTCCTGGGTTTTCAAATTTCATTAAACTATCAGAAATTGCCATTGCTAAAAATCCTGCTGAAGAATTGGATACGATCAGACTACGTTTTGATTCTGATTCAGGCCGATTAATTGATGAAAGCCCGATATGATACTTGCAAAGATTAATTAATTCTGATTCTGAAAAGACAATATTCCTAAGCACCATAATAATAAGGTGCAATAAATATTCAACAATTTAAAACCAGTAAAAATAAACCCTCATATTAATAATCAAACGATATCATCATGCTTTTTCTTAGCTTTGCTCCAACAATCCCCTATTTTATTCTTGGCTCACTCGTCTGGCAAGTTTTAGGGGTTACAAAACTTTAAATCATTAGATGGCCGACTCGTCAATTAGCGATATCACAACTGCTTCTGATAGATATAAAATCTACGTACTCCCATGTACCCCTGAAAATTTATCAGAACGTATAGATTTTGTTAAAACTCATCATGTGCCCGTCATAAACATTGGTAAGGAGCTCGCGTCTTTTATTGATACATTGGCAGACTACAGTTACCTGAACATTGATGTTTACGATTTCACCAAAAAGCTGTTGGAAAGTTCAAAATCAACAATCACCAGCACAGGTAATGACGTGGTAGCCATTTACAATCTCGGCATTCTATTGGAGCCGAGTCTTGAACTAAATGCAGCGTATATGCTAAGAGAGTTTTCCAAATCCTCAGCCTTAATAATCATCTGGGAAAATGAATCAGAAAATCCGGATAAATTAAACTGGCCCTCTCAAAAAAATAAATTCTCCCTCGACTTTTCACAAATGCAAATAAAAAAACTGCAATATGCAATATAAAGAACTTATCCAATTCGAGCCTATTACATCTATAGTTCAGCTTGTTGATGCCGGTGACATTATGGTGGCTGAAAATCTTGTAAAAACATTTGTGTTCTCTCAGAAAATGAAGGAGGACATCCGCGAGGTAATTATTAAAAATCTGGTAACTGACCCAAACTACGAAACCAAGGGCATTCAGGTAGTAGGTAGTTATGGTACAGGTAAATCCCATTTAATGTCACTTGTTTCAGCCATTGCAGAAAATAAGGATTTGGTAAATCACATCCAAAATGACGATTTGAAGAAGGACTTTAATCAAATAGCCGGAAAATACAAAGTCCTGCGATTTGAAGTTGGGACAGATAAGCCCCTGAAGGATATTGTGTTTGCTCAAATTGAGCGCTACCTTTTGAAAGAGGATGTTGATTTCAAATTTGATAATGATTCTCCCTTTAGTTGGAAAGAACTCATTCAGAAAATGATGGCAGAGTTTGAAGCCAAATTCCCAAATCAGCATTTTTTAATTGTAATAGATGAATTATTGGAATACCTCAAGGGTAGAAAGCCGACAGAATTACATAATGACTTGATGTTGCTGCGGCAATTGGGGGAAGCCTGTAATAATTCACGCTTCAAACTCATGTTTGGTGTTCAGGAGCTGTTGTACCGGTCGCCCCAATTTCAGTTTCAGGCAGCAATGTTGAATAAAATTGAGGATCGATATTCCGACCTTATTATTACCAAAGAAGATGTGTCTTTTGTTGTAAAAGAGCGCTTACTCAAAAAAGATATCCACCAGAAGGCTAAAATTAGGGAGCACCTCCTTAAATATGTTCATTTGTTTGAGAGCATCAATACCAATCTGAATGAATTTATTGATCTGTTTCCTGTTCACCCCAACTATGTCAGCTATTTTGAGAAAATTAAACATGGCAAAAGTCAGCGTGAAATCCTCAAAGTGCTCTCATTAAACTTTGGGCGTATTTTGGAGAAAGAAGTTCCCAATAATAATCCGGGACTTATTACTTATGATACCTATTGGCCTGATCTTGCAAATAATCCGTCAATGTTGGCTATACCTGACATCAGGGTAGTTAGGGATAAAGCAGATATTATTTTAGGAAGAATTATCAATCATTTCACAGGCGCAAGGGCCAATCGTAAAGATTTGGCGCAAAGCATTGCTCAAGCTTTGGCTATACGCATATTATGTGATGACCTTGACAAGAAAAATGGAGCTGGTTCCCAAAGCCTGAAAGAGGACTTATGCGCTACTATTCCTAATGTTGATGATCCGGAATTACTGCTGGCTGCCATCGATAGCACAGCCAAACAATTGGTAACAGCAACTTCTGGTCAATACGTTGATCAGGATACGGTAAGCAGCGAATTCTACATTCGTACAGAAGGGGGTGTCAATATTCAGCAACTCATCAAGGACTATGCTGATGAAGTGATAAAAAAAGATACGGATCTTGCCGACCAATATTATTTCGATTTTCTCCAATATGTGCTGGAAATCCATCAGGATTCCTACCGCTCAGGATTTAAAATCTGGGAACATTCATTGGAATGGATAGATAAAAAGAGCTTCCGTTTAGGTTACATTTTCTTTGGTAATCCAAATGAAAGGAGCACTACAGAGCCTATTCAACAATACTATATTTTCTTCAGCCCTTTATTCAATCCCATCAACCGAAATGATGAAGCTGATGAAGTTTATTTTGATCTGGCAGGCATGTCTGACGAATTTAAAGAAACCATTTGTAACTACGGGGCTGCTAAAGCCAAACACGGTTCGGCCTCATCCAATCAAAAACGTTTGTTCAGCAGCGAGATTGATACATATCTACAGAAAGCAATAACTCTTTTTGACAAAGAATTTGCAGATAAAACCAACGTGATTTACAAAGGAAATAGTAAATTGCTGAAGTCATACCCACTGCCAGGACAGGGTTCCACCAAGGAGATGATATTCCGGAGTGTAGCTGCAAGGGTATTGAACAAATCATTTAATGATAAATACCCCTATTACCCGGCTTTTACTGATTTGCTGCAACCATTAAGCAAAGAAAATTTTGATGGACGGATCAAGGCAGCCCTGAAGAAAATTACAAACCTATCCCAACCCAATCGTGACGGTGAAGCTATCTTAAGTGGTTTGGGCTTATGGAGTGGGCAAAACATTGTAAGCGACAACAGCAAGTATGCTGAAAGCATCAAGAGAAAACTAAAGGATGCCGGAAACGGAGCCGTACTAAATCGATCTGATATCATCTGGGTTCATTACGCACCAGCAAATCTATGGTATTCTGTGGATTATAATATCGACTATCAACTGGAATTTATTGTTATGGCTGCATTAGCCTTCAAAGGAGATATCGAAATTAACTGGTCTGGAAATAAAAACCTTTCTGCTACCAATATCGATACGGTGATTACCCTCACTGAGGAGGACTTCTTTACCTTTCAGCACATTAAACAGCCACAAGGCATACCGGTTAAACACCTGAAAGCTCTGTTCTCTTGCCTGGGATTACCGGATTTCACTTCGGAACTTGATAAACCGGAAACCATAAGTAAGATAATAACCGAAGCCAAAACAAGGGCCGAAAGGGTGGTGAAAACCAAAGCTGTGATTGTGCAGGGACTTAAATGCCGGAATGTGCCTTTAATCAATGATATGGAGGCAGATAAAATGAAATTGGAATTGGAAGCCCTGGGCACCATGCTCGACAGCATACAATCTTACAACTCTTATGGCAAATTAAAGGCGTTCAGGTTTACTGAAACAGAACTGAACGAAAATTTTAAAGCATACCCATATTGCGACAAGACAGATAAACTCAAAGAAAAAGCTGAAAAGTTTGAACGTCTGGTAGCATATCTCTACACAGCACAATCTTATGTGGTGCAGGAAGAAAAGCCCTTATACGATGATATTAAATCGGCAATAGAGAGTTTACCTAATGTGGTGGCATCTGAGAAAGACGCCGACATCAAAAAGTATGAAGCCCTGCTAAAATCATTAATTGACCGCTATGCCGATTATTACCTTTATCAATACACCCGTTGTCGCTTATCAAAGCAGGATGCATTGGCCAAAGAAAGAATTATTGTTGGGGAAAGGAAACGAATCTGCGACATAATCAAAGATGCTGATTTTATCTCTGCAACAGAATACGAGAACTGGATAAACAGCATTACTACATTGCGCGAAGCAGATACTTCATTAACCAAGGAAATGGTAAAAGTGGAGCCATACCACGATTTTAACCCAAGAGAATACTATGGTAAAGCTACTTCCAACATCCGGGAGTTGGAAGAACTATTGGAGGATATTTTAGATAAATGGACCAAAGCCATGCGATCTGTTTTTAAAGACCCATCGGTGCAGGAGAATATGGATATCCTGAACGCCAATGACAGGCAACTGGTGGAAGACTTCAGATCAACAACAGTGGATTTAACCGCCGAAAATGCGCCAAGGCTCAGAAACCTGATTGCTCAGTTTTCGCAAGGCATCGATAAGGTGGAGATTACTACCGACGACATCCGCAAACAATTGAGCAGGCCCCTAACTCCGCAGGAAGCAATCGACACGCTTACCAAATACATCGATGGTTTATGTGCCGGTAAAGAAAGAAACAAGGTGCGTATCATCATTAAATAGTTTATTTTTGATTTATGGCATTACATATTAACATCGAAGATTTGCTTTCTACCCGTACTATAGAATCCGATCGTATTGAATACAAAATGGGTTGGAACCCCGATGCGATTTACAGGAGTATTTGCGCTTTTGCAAACGACTTCGACAATACAGGTGGTGGGTACATACTTGTTGGTGTGGAAGAAGACAACGAAACAAAAACAGCAAAAAGGCCGGTAAAAGGTTTGACCACTGCTGAGTTGGCAGAAATCCAACGCAAAATGATTGGATTCAACAACCTGTTACAACCGGTGTACCACGCTAAATTATTTATTGAAAGTGTTGATGGTAAGCAGATCATTGTTTTGTGGATTCCCGGAGGTTCAAACAGGCCATATCAGGTTCCCGAACAAATAACTGCTAAAGCAAAAAAGCACTTTTACTACATTCGAAAATATGCCAATTCAGTAAAAGCCAACCTTGAAGAACAACAGGAGCTAATTTCTCTGGCTAACAAGATTCCTTTTGACGACAGAGCTAATACCCGAACAAAAGTGGATCATATCTCCATGTTGCTTGTCAAAGATTATTTGGTAAATATCAAAAGCAGATTGGCCGAACAGGTGGGCAAGTTACCCGACCACGAAATTCTGGGTCAAATGGAATTAATCTCAGGGCCGGATGAGCATATTGCACCCCGCAACGTAGCTTTAATGTTGTTTTCAGAATATCCCGAAAAACATTTCCCGTCAACTCAAGTCGAAATTGTTTATTTCCCAAATGGTGAAGCAGCCGACTTTCAGGAATTTGATCCTATAAAAGGGCCTATTCCTTCTCAGATTAAGCGTACACTTGAATTTCTCACTACCAACTTCCTGAAAGAAAAGGTTAGTAAACCTGCAGACTCCGAAAAAAGCATCAGAACCTGGAATTATCCTTTGCAAGCCATTGAGGAAACTTTGGTTAATGCATTTTATCATCGGGATTACCAGGAACGTGAACCTGTCGAAATACGGATTTATCCTAATTCCATTGTTTTCATAAATCGTGGAGGCCCCGACCGTTCCATTAAAATGCAGGCCTTTGCTTTAGGCCAGGTGCGTTCAAGAAGGTACCGGAACAGGCGTCTCGGCGAATTTCTAAAAGAGCTGGAATTAACAGAAGGAAAAGCAACAGGGATACCTACCATTTTAAGTACCCTTAAACTGAATGGCTCGCCAGCACCCGCTTTTATTACAGATGGTGAAAGGACTTTTTTTGAGGTGGAACTTTTCATACACCCGGCATTTGAAATGCGGGAACCTATAAGTATTCCTGATGATGAGATAGTGGCTACATTAAGTGGATTAGATGTTTTGATTGAAAATATACTTGATCGTGCAGGTATTGATCATTCTGCTATTGTACATGATATTACGGATAGTGTACAAGCCAATGCCATAGCTGATGCACTTAAACATATTGACAATCAGGTTTCTGATATTGCAGGGAATATGGATAGTGCCATAGCTGGTGCTATAGCTGGTGCTATAGTTGAAGGACTTACACAAAATCAGATAACAATAATAAAATCCACAAAAAATCCGCAAAACAGGAAAACTATATTGGCGGGCCTTGGAGTTACTAATCACCGGAAAAACTATGAAAATTATATGCTTCCACTGATCCGGGCCGGCTGGCTTATGATGACAAAACCTGAAACACCAACCAGCCCCAAGCAACAATACATCTCCACACTCAAAGGCAGGATGATACTGGAATTATTAAAGCATAATACCTGAACTTAATGATAAAATTACAACTATGGAAACAATCATACTCACATGCTTTTTAGACAGCCCTTATTGGAATCTGGTCAACTTTCTACTTGCAGTTTTTGCAGCATTTATAGCGGTGGGATATTTTTTTAAGCCCAGACTTTTCTATTGTTCCTTTCTTGAAGATAATAAGTTTAAAACGAAAGTTATCAATAAAAACCTCATTGGGACGGTAAAAGACATTCAATGTGAAATGGCAGTTTCAATCTGTAAAGATTTTAATACTGCCCAAACCCTTGAATTAGTAAAGGATTATACTTTAATTATCCGCAAATACAGTCTCTCAAAGAGTAATTATACTTTTAAAACAAATAAAACAAAAGATGAAATATTGGAAGATAAAAACGAAAAACAAACTAAGGAAAAAAAGGATTATAAATATTTACGTGTAAGGTTATTAGCACCTAATTTTTTAGGTGTGAAAAAAGCTTACGAAAGGATCTATGAATTAGAAAAAGTACCATTTGAATGTGATCCTAAAAGTCAATGTTATCATAATCATCAAATTACATAATTGGGAAAACTTAAGTTAACCAACCTCAAATTATAACTATCACATGAACAACAAACCCATCACCTGCCTTGGCCTTACGTTTACAACCGAAGACGAACGCCGTGAATATTTCCGCAATGAACTGCGAGCCAAACTACCCGAGTTAAAGAAAATAGAAGGCTACCCCATAGGCGAAGATGATGACATTATTAACCTTAGCGACCCACCCTATTACACAGCTTGCCCAAACCCCTGGCTTAATGATTTTATTGCCGAATGGGAAAAGGAGAAGGAAAACATTACTACCAGAAAAAATGATTTTCATGTGGATGAACCCTATGCCAATGATGTGAGTGAAGGGAAGAAAAATCCAATTTATAACGCACATAGTTACCATACAAAGGTTCCCCATCCAGCTATAATGCGATACATTTTGCATTATACTCAACCAGGAGATACAATTTTGGATGGATTTGCAGGCACAGGAATGACAGGAGTAGCCTCACAATTCTGCCATAACCCTGATCCGGAAACAAAATTGGTAATCGAAAATGAATTTAGAAATATGGGGTTAGTCACTCCGAAATGGGGAAGACGTAATGCAATATGTGGTGATTTAAGCCCTATCGCTACATATATCGCTTATACTTATAACTCACCTAAAGAAATCTTTTTTTTTCAAGAAGAAATTGAAAGTGTATTAAAAAGTGTAGAAGAAGAATGTGGCTGGATGTATAAAACAAAAAATGAATTCAGTCAGTTATGTAATATAAATTATACTGTCTTTAGTGATGTTTTTATATGTCCAACATGTAACGGTGAAATAATTTTTTTTGATGTAGCCTTTGATCTACATAGTAGAGAAGTGAAAAGTGAATTTCAATGCCCCAATTGCAAATCTAATCATACGAAAAGAACAGTCACAAAAGCAAAAGTTACAGATTTTGACCCAATACAAAACAAATCATTGCAGCGAACGAAAACAGTTCCAGTTTTAATCAATTATACTCAGAATAACAAGCGATTAGAAAAAAGGCCCGACAATGAAGATATTTTGCTATTGCAAAGAATTGAAGAAATTAGAATACCATATTGGTATCCGACAAGCAAGATTGAAACCGGAGATAAAACGGGAGAGCCATTTAGGGAAGGGATATCTCATGTTCATCATTTTTATTCAAAAAGAAGTTTATACTTATTGTCTTATATTAAGTTCCTCACTTCTAAAAGTAAACTTGATAGAGAGCTATGGTTTTTGTTTGAACAATGGGTAATTGGTCTATCTCATTTAAACCGGTATTCGCCTTCACATTTTTCTCAAAATAATAGAAACCTTGCAGGTACAATGTATATTGGTTCACAAAAGTCCGAAGTTTCATTTTATTATGCTTTCCCAACTAAAATACGGAGAGTTTTAAAAGCTTTTTCATTTCTAAAAAACAGAAGTATAATAACTACAGGATCTGCCAATAAAATTTGTATAGATTCTAACAGTGTTGATTATATTTTCACTGACCCTCCTTTCGGATCTAATTTAATGTATTCAGAATTAAATTTTCTGTGGGAGTCATGGTTAAATGTAAAAACAAACAATCTCAATGAAGCAATTGAAAATAAGAGTCAAGGGAAAACATTATTAACCTATAATGAGTTAATGACTAACTGCTTCCATGAATACTTTAGAGTACTTAAGCCAGGGAAATGGATGACTGTCGAGTTTAGCAGTACAAAGGCAGCTGTTTGGAATGGAATTCAAACAGCAATACAAAAAGCGGGATTTGTAATTGCTAATGTGGCTGCATTAGATAAACAGCAAGGGGGCTTTAATGCTGTTAATAATCCAACTTCAGTAAAACAAGATTTGGTAATAAGCTGCTATAAGCCGTCATTTGAATTCGAGAATAAATTCAGTTCTCTTATGGGGGATATGGCTGTTTGGGATTTTGTCTCAGAACATTTACATCATCTTCCGATACATATTAAAAAGGAAAATACTACTACTGCAATTATCGAAAGAAGTCCCAAAATTCTCTTTGACAGGTTAATTACCTTTTATTTGATGCGTGGCTTGCCAGTACCTATTGATGCCAGGGATTTCCAGGAAGGATTAAAGCAGAAGTTTATAGAAAGGGATGGAATGTATTTTACATCAGAACAAGCTGCCGAATATGATGAAAAGAAAGCCAAGACTTCACAGTTTGTGCAACTATCATTAATTGTAACCACCGAAAACGATGCCATTGAATGGCTCAAATACAGGCTGCGAAAACAAGCACAGAAATATCAGGACATTATGCCGGAGTTTCGCATTGCTACGCAATCACTGCGCAAAGGAGATAGCTTGCCGGAGTTGCAGGAGATTCTAAATGAAAATTTTATTGAGGAAGCTGATGGTAAATGGCGCACTCCCGATCCCAACGAGGCCAAAGACCGTGAGTTATTGCGCAAAAAAGTATTGCTCAAAGAGTTTAACCGCTACATAGAGGAACTCAACAAACCCAAAGCAAAAAAACTCAGAGAAGTTCGGGTGGAAGCATTGCGTACAGGCTTTAATAACTGCTGGGAGCAGAAAGATTTTAAAACCATTGTGAAAATGGGAAATATTATACCTCAAAATATTTTATTGGAAGATGAAACGTTGTTGATGTATTACGATATAGCAAAAGACAGATTGTAAATAATTACATTTGCAGCATGAGCAAAACAAAATTGAAAAATGCTCCCCTAAAAGAGGTGATATTCGAGCTTCGTTGGGAGTGTGGAATAGATAATTCGGGCATTCAGATCGACAATGGATTTGATCTTGCACAGGGTAAGTTTGCTGATAAATTAAAACCTGACTTCCCCTTACATCGCAAATTAATTCCCGAAGGAGCTCCCTTCAGGATTTTTGGTGCTCCCATGCATCAATTCTGGAAAGGGGAGTTTCTATGGCCGGTAATTCAGCATGGGCAGGGAATGATTTCGGTTAATGAAACAGACAAAAGTTACCAATGGGCTGATCATTTTAAGCCATTGATTATTAGTGCCATTAAAAAACTAAGGGCAAGTTATGATGAAAGTTTAAAGTTTAATAAAGTTATGTTCCAATATATTGATGCCTGGGATATTGATAATGGAGAGCAAGTTGATTTTATGAAAAATAATTTACAAACCGAAATTATCACAAACTATGAACTTCCGGGCAATCTTAAAGGCTTTAATGTGCAACAAAGCTTTGAGCTGAATGATGCATCAATTATGAACCTCAAGATTTTGAGCGGTATTAATAATCAAACCAAGAAACAATCGGTAATCTGGACAACAACAGTTGAAAGAAATGGGGTGCTGTCGTTTGAGGAAATTGTTCAGTGGTTAGAAACTGCTCACAGTGATATTTCAAAAATGTTTAAACAAATGCTAAAACCTGAATTTTATGCAAGCCTTGATAGATAATTACACAACCTTAGAAACTCATAATATATCAGACTCAAGTGTGACTATGGGTTTTTATCGGACAAACCATATCCCATGGTATTCAAGCATTTTTATAAATACAATTAATCAACCACCCGTTTTAAACTTTAGAATTACTAAATTACTGAATGAGTATTTGATGCTGGATGATAATTGGGATGAAGATGACGCTAAGGCTCCTGATAAAGTGGCCGTAGAAAAAGCACTATACCTCAATTCACTTTTCGAAAGACATGGTCAGCCCATTTTTCATGCTGCTCCGGGCCCTAATGGAGAGGTAATGTTGGATATACGCAATAAACAAAAGACAAAATCCCTTGAAATTGTTTTGTATGCTTCCAGGTCAGTGGCTGTCTGTTTTCCTGAAGATGGAAAAGCTTTTCAAAAAGAATTTGATAATGATAATTTACCCTTGCTATTGGAATGGGTTAACAGTAAATAGCCGGATATGGAAGTCAGGAAAAAAGTTTCCCCTAATGAATGGCTTTATCGTCGTGGGTATAGTACACCTATTAAGAAATATATGAATCCTGATGGAACTGCAACTTCAAGGGTATTCAAGCTTCGCGAAAAAGACAATCGAGAATTATCGGTTGATGTAAAATCTTTATCCACCCCACTAAAATCAGTTGGTGATAGAGATAGGTTTTTTTTATTTGAATTTTCAAACAGGGTAGTCGAAGAAAATGGTCTAAACTCATATTATGACCCATTACCGGAAGGCAAAAATGATGCACATGCAGTAATTATAGGTATGACCATTGAAGATGAAATACTACCAGGCTTATTGGCAAGAAAAAGTAAACGAGTTTATATACAGTGATCTATCAGGGAAAAGAAGTTGAAGTTTTATTTCAAAAGACGGTTTTTGGCAAAATAATAGCCGAGATTAAAATCCTGTCAAGCGGCGAGGTAAAATCTGTGCCTTTTTCAGAGCTGACCGACGAAAAGAAAATGCCCACTGGTGCAGAGATAGCTTTTAAAGCCATTGCCGCAAAAATCAAAAGCGAAGTTTTTAAGCAATCCATGCTTGCCCCTATCGAAAGCAACATCATTCCGCTTCCGCATCAGATATTAGCCCTCGAAAAAGTCATGTCCGGCCAGTTCCTGCGTTTCCTCATTGCCGATGAGGTGGGTATGGGCAAAACCATCGAAACCGGTTTAATACTGAAGGAGCTTAAACTGCGGGGTATTGTAAAAAGGGCATTGGTGGTGGTTCCCAAATCGGCCATGGGTCAATGGCAGCAGGAGATGAAAAAGCACTTCAACGAACTGTTTCATATTTACGACACCGATTACATCAACACCGTCAGCCGCACTTTTGCCCGGCTGGATATGGACAACGAAATAAACCTGTTTACCCAGCACAACCAGATCATTGTATCGATGGATGCTTTAAAACCCATCGAAACCCGCCAGGGATGGAGCAGGCAAAAGGTGGAAGAATATAACAGATACCGGATACAAAGTGTTTTGGAAGCGGACTTCGACCTATTAGTTATTGACGAATGCCACAAAGTTGGGGGCAGCAGTACCCAGGTGGGTCGTTTTCAAATGGCCGATACATTGTGCAACGCCATTCCTAATGTGCTGCTTCTTTCAGCCACACCTCACAGAGGCAAGAGTGACCATTTCAGGCGGATACTTCAATTGCTGAATGCCGATGCATTTGCCGGCGAAGGTATGCCTCCCATTCCTGAGCTGGAACCTTATGTGGTACGCACCGAAAAACGGCAAGCCATCGATTACAACGGGAATAAACTATTTAACCAACGACACACCCAAAAGGTAGAAGTTCCCTGGATTCCGGAAAAACACAAACTTCAACAACAACTTTACGAAGCCATTACGGATTATGTGGTGAATGGATTTAACCTGGCACAGCAAACCAGAAATAACTCCTATGGTTTTGTTATGATTCTTTTTCAGCGCATGATGAGCAGCTCCACCCAGGCCATTTTGGATGCCATGCAAAAAAGAGCTGACAGGCTTTCCGGTGAACGGCAGGAAGTGAACCGGGACAACATGATAAACAACCTTGAGGAATTTGGTTTCGAAGGGCAGTTGGAGCTTGATTTTGAACAACGGATTTTTTCCCTCGTTGAAGAGGCTCAGGCTAACTATGATACAGAGTTGACCATATTGCAGGGCCTGATCCGTTCTGCGAAAGATTGCCTTGACAGGGAAACGGATGCAAAGGTTGACTTTTTGCTCGACAAACTTCGCGATTTGAAAAAAACCGAGCAAAATCCTGATTTGAAGTTTCTGATCTTTACCGAGTTTACCGGAACACAATTCATGCTCAAGAAAGTGCTTGAAGAAAAAGGCGGATATATTTGTGGGGCGATCAATGGTTCGATGGATTATGATCTTCGCATGGATGCTTTGAAAGGATTTAAAGAAGGCATACAGGCATTGATTTGTACCGATGCTGCCGGTGAATCGTTGAATATGCAGTTTGCCCATGTTGTGATCAATTATGACATGCCCTGGAATCCAATGGTATTGGAACAAAGAATTGGCCGTGTTGACCGTATTGGTCAATCCTTTGAAGTGATTGCCTTAAATATGATGCTTGACAATTCAGTGGATAAAAGAGTGTATGAAGTGGTAGAAACCAAGCTCACTCAAATCATGAATGAACTGGGCGTTGACAAGACCTCCGATGTACTTGACAGCACACTGGAAAGAGATCAGATCAACAAATTATATCTAACATCCTTACTCAACCCTCAACTGTTTGAAGAGGAAAGCAACAACTGGCTGGAAGAAATAAAAAGCAAGCTCAGGGAATACAAAAGCACGGAAGGTGCATTGCCAACACTTGCATCCAAAGATATCAGGGCAGATAGTGTGGAAGCTATCAGGCATAGTCCACTCCCCAACTGGCTGGAAAATCTAACCATAAATTATCTTGAAACCAGGGATATTATTTACAAGCCTTTATTACATGGCCTACGTTTTAAATTCCCAGGGTATAAGGAAAATATTTACACATTTAATATCAGGGAAAGTGTAAATAATCCGATTCCAGAACCCGTTTCTTTGCAACACGACATTATCCAAACGATACTAAAGGAAGCTGTGATCTACACCGAGTCGCAGCAGATTCCGGTAGTAAAAATAATGCACGGGAATTCTACACCCGGGCAATGGTCATTGTGGCACCTCGAAGTAAAGAACCAGTTTGAAACAAACCAGATCATTCAGCCCATATTCATTTCAACTGAAGGTGAAAGTTATGCGGCCTTTGCACAGGCATTGTGGGATAAGGTCGTTCAGGAAAATGATTATTTTGATTGTATCGGGGTGTTACCTCCTGAAGAGTCAAAAGATTTATACAGTAATAATGCCCAACGAGCGGAGCAATTATTACAACATAAGTACGAAGAGTTTGAAAGCAGTGTGGGGCTTAATACGAATAAAATAAAATCGAACAAGGAAAATTCCTTCTCATTTCAGGAAAAGCAAATGAATAGAATTGGCATCGAAAACATAAGGCAGTCGAGATTAAACAGGCTTTTCAACGAAAAGGAGACCTGGGATTCGAATTTCGATTCAGCCAGCCAAATAGTCCCGTCACTCAATTGCCTGCTAATTGTTAATATTATAGATGGGTAACTGGATAGACAAATATAAAAGGCTGGTAATTTCAAGTCACAAGCAACATATTATTGTTGCGGATCAGGATAATCTTTTTGACTACGCTGAGTTTAAGCAGGTTTTTGTGAACGAGGGCTACACAATAATTATCGCTAAAACAGAATTAGATGTCCGAATTAATTTTGAATTGCAAGTAAGATTTTCAAAAGACAAGTTTCTGATCGTAGCACCTGCAATTTATACCCCGCTTCCGGATATTGAAATGTTAGTTCATTTCAAGGCTATAGGATTAAAACATTTGTTTCCGAACCTGGATGCTAAGGCAATCCAGGGGCTAAGTTTTAACGCCCTTTATTTGCTTTCAAACATTAAGCCTTACGAAGAATTAGGCCATGAAAAAACATTAAAGTTCCTGCTGGAGAATTTATACAATGTAGATTTTGATACACTAACCAATTTTAAAGCCAGGGAGCGGATTTTAAATGCACTGATTTCTGTCCTTCTTGAAAAAAACGGCATCAACCAACCCCTTCTCAAATTCCTTTCAGGAATCACAAAACCATATTTCCCGGATTTAATTTCAAAAGGGTTAACGAGTAGCAATCTCATTAGTTTTATTCAAGAACAATGGCAAGCATTTGTTAAGGATAGGAGTTCAATGCTTGATTTCAAGGAACCATTACTTAGTAAGAGTTTAGGGTTCTTGTTTGCTTTTGAATACCTGAAACCAATAAAGGTAGCACCTGCACAATATCAAAGTTTCACCAAGTCACTTAAAATTGGGGTTTATATAGACGAACTTGGGAATATTGATAACGAATTGGAAAGTCTGATTGACTATCTCAGACAGCAACTTGAGACAATTGAAGACATCGCAGACCAATGGTTTAAAATCATTCAGTTATTGGCAAATGCAAAACTTAAAAGTTTGCTTTCAACCGATAGGCTATTAGTAAATGGCTACCAGAATATTGAGAACGAATTCAATACCCGTTTTCAGCGATTTATTGACAATACATATGGCAGTTTATTCTCCTTAAGCGGAGTAAGAAAACCAGTGGTTGTTTCGAGAATATTGGATCATATTAATGCAAAGCCTACAGAAAAAAAGGCATTGCTTGTTGTTGACGGAATGAACTACTGGCAATGGCTTCAGTTAGGTAAGTCTTTAACTGACACCGGGATCAAATACTCGTCAACAGCTTCCTTAGCTTTTATTCCAACAATTACGGCCTGGTCGAGGCAGGCAATTTTTAGGGGTGATAAGCCAGATTTATCCAAAGACAACTCAAGAGAGGCTCGACATTTTAAGGATTATTGGTTAAAACATGGAGTTCCGGCCTATCAGATTGACTTCAAAAAGTTTAGTGTGAATGAACCATTGTCAGTGGATAGTATCTCCAACGACACAACAGTTCTTGGTTTAGTTTGCAACGATTTGGATAGTATTATGCATGGTTCAATGCTTGGTAATTCACAATTGAAATCATCTACAGATCAGTGGATACAAAAATCAAATATCGTGGAAGTGATTTCTGTGCTTAAGAATAAAGGGTTTCATATTTACCTGACTTCTGACCATGGAAATGTTGATGCAATTGGAATCAAAAACCTGACCTTAAAAGAAAAAATTGGTGCATTTAGCCGTGGGAAACGACATTTGCACTTTGAAAATGAAACCTTAATGAATGCCTTCATAGAACAAAATGCAAATTTGGATTTAGGGAAGAGGGGTATATCGGTTTATTTAAAAGAGAATGAAGCTTTCACAACCGCAAATAGCAAGATTATTACACACGGAGGTTCTCATTTATGGGAAGTAATTGTACCTTTTATTAGTATAGATGAAAAGTAAAGAAACATATATTGGAATTGAAAACAGGGTTCGATTTGAAATTCTGGAATCCGCAATCGTTGACTATATTCAGAACGGTAGCCTTGATAAAGTCAATTGTCTGAATCATATTAAACAGTTTACCAAAGGGGAAAACAGAGCAATAAAAATATTAAAACACGTTTCCGTTTTGCTAACGAAAAATGACAAACTGATGCAGAAATTTGCCAAAGCCATAGGGAGAGACAATTATTATACTTTAAGTTCTTCTGAACGAAAGGCTTTCATCCTTTGCTTGTTTGCAATTAGTTATCCGATCACTTATGCCATGTTAACTGCTTTTGCTCAGGGCTTTAAAGTTCAGGACAAATTAAGTAAACAGGCAATAATTCAGAAAATCGGTACAATATATGGTGGTAACAGGGCTATGGATATTGCAGTTACCGAGATCATACCACTATTCATTGAATGCGGTATCATCAAAAGAGAGGAAGTGGGAATTTATTCCATCGACAAAAAACTAATTGTAAGAAAACCATTCCTTGCTGAAATGATCATCTTCGCTGATATTTTTCTTTCTAATTCAAAATCTATTATGATTTCAGATATTTCACATCGTCCCTGGTTTTTGTATTTCGATTTTGAATTTTCAAGCCTGGCATATGCTAATGGATTAGTTTCGAAGAAAGACAGTTCAATTGGAAAAAACTACTTAACCATTAAAACCCGGTAAAGAATATGTCATATTCAATACCATTTGTTATCGCGAAATCTTTATCAAGATATCTTAATAAAGAGGATGCTGATCAATTTTTGATTGCAGCAAAGAGTTGGGTTAATCTCCCGGCTTATGCATTTGCCCTTCAGATTGAGGAATTCTTTGATGTGAATATCGTCAATGAAAATCCCTTACTTTCTGCTGACTATATATTGTTTGATTACCTTGAAAGCATTCAACAATCGGACTCGGAATTCCCGCAAGATGATGAAATGGACGAGTACATTCAAAGAGATTTTACGGATGATGATGAAATATTTTGGCACCGTAAAGTACTGGAAGATAGTATTAATACTTTAGAAAAGCAAAATCAGGAGTTGCAGATAAAACTTCATCTAATTAAGAAAACAGGCGAAAACCTCCTGAAAAGGGATTATGAGGTTGTTCGTATTTTAGGTGAAGGCGGGTTTGGCAAAGTTTTCCTGGCTAAACATGTGATTTCAGGGCAGTATTTTGCTATCAAATATTTGAAAAATATAATAGACAAAAAACAAGAAGATATATTGAGGGAAATACAACTGTTGGCAAAAATAACCCACCCTCATATTATTAGTTACTACCATAGTTTTGTTGAAGATGATACTCTTTATTTAGTTATGGAGTACTGCAAATTTGGGAGTCTTTCCGACAGATTAAGGAAATCAGGAAGGATCACTCCTGAAAACATTGCATGGAAATTTCAGGAATTAACCAAAACTTTAGCATATCTGCATGAAAATTCAATTTACCATCATGACATAAAGCCTGCAAATATTCTGATAAACAAGTATTCGGCTCTAAAAATCAGTGATTTTGGGTGTTATAACACAAATGTGGGAACGATAGTTTATCAACCCCCTGAGTTTCTTGATGGCTCAGCTGATGTTGATGATCCAAGAATAGATGTTTTCTCCTTAGGTGTTACAATTTTAGAATCAGCACTTGGTTATAATCCATTCTTTAAGGTATCAGAAAAGGAAAGGCTCCAAATGCTTAATAATGTGGATCTTCCAATCCGTCATTTACCCTTTTGGCTTCAGGAAATAATTCTAAATGCAACACATACTGACCTTAATCTGCGTTACCAAAACATGCGGGAATTTCATGATGCGCTTTCGAAAAAAAATATCCCTCCAGTTATAAGCAGTCAGCTAATCGACAATGAAAAAATTGCAACAAAATTGGCCACAATTATCAAGTTCAGAAGATGGAAGTCTGCCCGTAATTTGATTTTAAGATTTGAGCATCTTGATAACCATTTAAATTTTTTAATTCAATCCGGGAAATATCATCTTTCGATCCATCAAATAGAAAAAGCAAAGCTACTTTTTGAAAAGGCAATTCAAATCAATGACAAAGCCCCAATAGATAAAGAACTGGCTGAAATCTATTTGCAAAACAATGAACCTATTAAAGCGATATCCATATTAAGAAACTTCCTTAATCGGCAATTTAAAGATAAGGAAGCTCACAATCAGATTTTACATGCATATTGGCTTAGTGGCAGATTTGACTTAGGATTGGAACAAGCAAACTATTGTTGTAAAGTATTTCCCAGTGAACAGGTATTGCAAAACAATTTGGAGCTATTTAAAATTGTAATTAATGAAAATCCAAAATCTCGTTTGAGGAGCTCATCAAATGCATTTCTTGAATACAACCATAAAGTTGTTTCTGAAAACAAACCGGAATCGTGGGCGCATCATGGAAATCCATCACTACAATCAAAACTGCTATTTCATGAATATAAATTTGCCAGCATAGATAAATCAAAAAACTTAATTGAAATCTCGATTGCCGGTCAAGATTATAGAACTGATAAAGAAATAATATCATTTGGTAGGGATGAATATGATTACAATACTTTTCACAAATTTGAAGGGAATCAGGTTAGCAGGAGACATTTCGTAATTGTTAACATGAAAAACAATGTTTGGCTTTATGATCTTGATAGCACAGGAGTTGAAGTTGATGGTCAAAATGTTGATGGAAAAACATTTTTGTTAGGCAGGCATGAAATTGAATTTGGTGAGCATAAAATTTTCATTAAAACATCAGCGGACTTATTATTGTAGTTAAGTTTTCATGGGAAAGAGTTACCGATGGAGGTTTATCTTCCTTATCAAATGTTTTGGCACCATATTGAAATTGAATAGACACGAAAACAATTTATTAATGAGGGGAGTTTTAAAATGAAAACATTGTAAAATAGGCTATGGGGTGTTTTGCCCTGGAAACAATAAAAATGAGTGACATGAACTTTACACAACAAATATTCTTTCTTCTCGCAGACAACAAAAATCCCTCCATCTTCCAACTCCCTCACTTTTAGCAAGTTCAAAAGTAGCTTAAATATCGAATTTAGTCAAAATAGATAGCAATTCATTTTTCTTTTAAATAAAGGTTTTTGACAATGACCAAAAAAAGTAACCGCAAGGGACTTAATAAAGATTGAGCGGAAGCTTTTCATCCATAACAGATGGCCTAAGGTTGCCCGAAGCATGGTTGTGGCTATGCGTTCCTCAAATTTGGCTCTCAGTCGTTCACTTGCGGGAAGGTCTTTAATGATAAGTATGTTTCCTTTTTTATTCATTTTTATAGATTAATGATAAGCGGCTTTGGGCCGGGGTTTGCCTGTTACCCAGCGTATTTTATTGTTCTTCTGCTAATTCAACCGAAAATTCAATTTTTCTTTTTGCCTTTTAGTTTACCTGTTCTATTAATCTGCAAGTAGTTTTCTGATGAAATTATTTTCTCACCACTTTCCTCTTCTAATTCTCTTCTTGCATTTCCTGCAATTGTTCCTCCAATTCTAGCAGCGTTTCTATTTTCAACAAAACCTTTTACATCTTTTGCTTTTGCTACTTTTGCAGTTGATGCTTCACCAAGCATTGAAAAAATCAATTCAAGGTCAGTCATGTGGTCTCGAAGATTTTGTCTTTTCAGACCTTTTACCTCTTTGTATTGTGAAGGAGTTAGTCCAAAAGTTGCTTTGGATATTTCTGCTGTTAAAATTGCATATTCTATTCTTTCTTTTACACCTCTTTTCTTCCATTCGTCTGTTAACTCGTCTCGGATTGCAATACTTCGCATTCGTTTTTCAATCCAATCATCTGAGTAGCCTTTAGTCTTATAAATCTCCCGAGTCCTTTTTGATGCCAATTCAGGATTTTCAATTTCTTCAAGTCTTTCATAGCCCACCTTTGCCAACCATCGTTTAAAAGGTTCTGCTTTTTGTGATGGGATTGATTGAATTATACGCAAAAGTGTTTCAGTATCCGCGATTTCAGTATCCCGCATTTTCCCGTCTTTTGCTTTCATTTTGAACTGTCGACAATTTGTCGACAGTTCAATCCCATTTTCCCTTTCCCTTTTTTTTAGCCTGTACCAATAGTCCCTTGGTTTAGTGCTTTCTGTCAATATCTCAATAATATCAACGATAGCAAAATACCACTTTTCCTCTGTTTTGTCCCAATGAGTTCGGACTTGTTTGCTTTGAAATAATTTTATATTTGACATCTTTGTAATCGTATGAATTTGGTTTCAACAAAGATAAAAGAAAGTCAGAGAAGTAATAAATTTACTGTGTTACACTGTCAAGAATTCAATATAGATTTCTGTTTGATATACTGGATAACTTCTTATCACAACTCGATTTTATCAGGATAAAAATATCTATGGATGATTATCCTGACAAAATCCCCCAATCTTCCAACTCCATCACTTTTAGCAAGTTCAAAAGTAGCTTATTTATCGTATTTAGTCAAAATAGATAGTAATTCATTTTTCCAGATGAACGCTAACCGGCTGTGTGCCCTAAATTGCTGTTACCTGCCGGGTGTTCATGTTTTATCAATTCAACAAGTTTGTCAAAGTCTAAATTTTCTCCATAAATCATATTCTCCTGCATTATAATGTAATCTTTTTTGTACAGGTCATAAAATTTTCGGGGAGGTAAGATTTCTAAATTTTCAATTGTCAGGCTTTCATAGTTCACTGTTTTTACAGCAGTGAGTTTCTTACGGTGTTCGACAATGGAATTAAACAATTCAATGTCCTTAACTGCTTTTTGTCCAAATTCTGTTTTTATAATTTGTCCAATATCATATAAATGTCTCGACATCCTTTCATGCCTGATTTTTTCAACTGGTCTTTGAAATTCTTCATGGAGCAATATCATTTTCTCCAAGAAAGTTTTCTCTGGAACTACTGTGTTGACGAGGAATTCTTTTTCTGTAAAAGGTGATTCTGGATAATGCTCATCAATTATAGAATTAATCTTCGCTTTTGTATGAGGTTCTATAAGTGACCTTGCCCCTAGCTCAATCAATACTCTATTCCGCAGATATGGCATTTCTTCGAAAACAGATTTGTAATTGACTTTGATTGTTTCAGGGTCTTGGTCGGATATTTTAATATTTTCTACAATACTCTCGAATAACTCTTTATTTATCTCGTATCTATCAAGTTGATTGGTCAAGATATCAACCATTTCAGTTGAAACAAAATCATGTGATTTTCTTCTAAGCTTCCTTATTTCTCCTTTTGTTAAATCTCCTTCAAACCCAAGGTATTTCCTGTCAATGGCTATATCAATATCTTCTGAAAATCGTTCAATTAATTCGTAAGCCTTGCTCAGTGAAGTGCCTCCTTTAAAAACCAAGTATTGTTCAATTTTCGAACTAAAAATCATCCTTAAAACTAATGTTACCCACGCATCTTTTTCAATGGCTTGTGGCTGAATCCCAGTATTCGAACTTAATTGATTAAATAAGTCAACCTGTCTTTGTTTTGGTAAATTAAGCCAATTGTTCATTTTCAATTTCTTTAAAAATTTCCAAAACTATTATTTGAATCCAAACTGGTGCTGTGAGTAAATCGTTACGTAAAAAGTTCACTTCGTTACTGTCAAAGATTATTTTTTTTATCTTCAATATATGGGATTGGGTTATGTTCTCTTTGCCAATTGCCCGCAATCCTTGTATAATTAGGTTGCTTAATTGGTTTTTTGCACTCAGGTTTTTGGGGCTTGTTTTTTTAAATACAATTGTTTGCTTACCTATTTGAACCTTTCTTGCAGAACCATCGGTTAAATAGACCACATTCATTGGAACTTGCGTGGTTAAGCCCAAACGGTACATTGCGTAAACTCCTGTTGGAATTATACGAGCTTTGTCTCTTTTTGCGATTGCATTCCCTATTTGCTCAGCTGATGGGTAAACCAATCCAAGCAATTTGTCATTTTTCGGATAATAGTAAATTCCTTTTGAAAGCCGGATTAATATCCCTTTTTCTGTTAACCTTTGTAGCGATTTTCTAACGGTGTCGTAATCACTTATTTCAAGAAAATCTATGATAAACAGGATTTCCCCAGGCCTTTTCTTTTTTAAGATACTTTCTATTTGTTTTAATACTGACATTGAATAATATTTGTCCCAAAAATAGTACATTTATGGGACAGATTACTGTGTGATAGAACTTTATTTTCAACTTGCAGGTAACTTATTATCATAACCCCATTTTGTTAGGTGGATAACAATATCTATGGATGATTATCATGTCAAAATTCTCAAATCTTCCAACTCCCTCACTTTTCACAAGTTCAAAAGTAGATTATTTATCGTATTTAGTCAAATATAGATAGTAATTCATTTTTCATTTAAATAAAGAATTTTGACACTGACCAAAAAAAGTCCCCGTCCGGGGAATTAATTAAAGTTGAATGTAAGAATTCCCTACATATTCCCCTCATCCGCCAAGGAGTATTACCGATTGGTATTTGAAATGCGCCATTAATTCACTTCGTTTTTAATTTTGTAAACATACGAGGTTTTAAAGATATCAAAAATACCCCCTGTCCGATTGTGTACATTACACTGAAGGGGGCGGACACTTTAAAAGATTTAATCTCATCGTTGTTTTCGAATTTAAGAAAAAAATCCGAAGATCATAAAATAGAGGAATCCCTTTCCAAATCATTAAAGCAATGAAAATTCTTACCCTGATAAATGTGTGCATTTTACACTCTCGCACGGTTGTTGCTTAACACAAAAACCGATTAATACATCGAAAGGTAATAAACCAACATTAACCGAGAACATGCTAAGAAATTATTTTGTTACCGCTATCCGCACCCTCCTCCGCAACCGTACATTTTCAATTATTAACCTCACTGGGCTGACCATCGGGCTTGCTGCTTCTATTATGATTGCCATGTGGGTTTTTGATGAGATAAGCTATGACAGTTTTCATGAAAATGCCGATGACACATACCGTGTGGAGCGGCATATCAACTACCAGGGACAAACTTTTTTCGTTCCGGTTACCGGTGCTGTTTATGGGTCAACAATCCTTCGGGATTATCCTGAAGTAATGAATATGACCAGGGTTAACCCTTATGAACTTTCGGTGGAAGGCCCTGATAAAAACATCTTTAGCGA
>Ga0075111_1000186_pt1 | contig 29687 bp, 27 predicted proteins | sample AntAceMetag02UKK_FD_69787 | JGI IMG/M metagenome (GOLD analysis project Ga0075111, IMG submission 69787) | Saline lake microbial communities from Ace Lake, Antarctica - Antarctic Ace Lake Metagenome 02UKK | ecosystem: Environmental > Aquatic > Non-marine Saline and Alkaline > Saline | place... | reverse complement strand
AACGCCAAATCCTACTTCCGGATTTTTTTTAATGATGCCAAAAAATGATGTGAAGATCTTAAACCTCTCAATCGAAGAAGGACTCAAACTTATTGTCTCTGCAGGTGTGATTTCTCCAGATGATGATCTCCTCCAAAACGGAACGGATAAGAGCTAGACTTAAAACGTCCTTTAAGTTTATTTTATAGAATTGATTTTCTCTAATCAAAAAATAACAAAAATCAGAAAAACGGAGGTTTCCGTTTAAAAAGTTTGATTCAGGGCATAATACCTAATAGAGCTGTATAGGAAGGGGTATAAATGTGTTGATAGTACTAGTTTTTTTTGTAATAGTTTTAATTGGAATTGGCTTGGTTTTGTTTATAAGACAAAGCATTAAGGAACCTGTATCAATAGGGGAAATTAATATAGTTGTTGAGAATAAACAAGTAAAAAAAGAAGTATCTACCGATAGAGCCGAAATAATAAAAGAAGCTGAGGCGTTATTCCAGACATTACAGCGAAAATATTTATATTCTCCACTTCCGTTTAAAACCCTTGGTGATTTTTATGTTGGCAAAGAATTAAATGATAAAGCGATTGATAAGTACACTCAGATGATTAAGTACTTAAATGGTGATTTAGATATACATAAATTACAGTCAGTACGGACTTTTCTTAAAGATAACGGAGCGGAGAATGTTGCGTTTGAAATTGAACAATATTATCAAAAGGAACTTGTATAAATGGATCAAATAAATATAGATAATCAGGTGCAACCCAATATTTCAAATGATTATGTTGATAAGGGGACTCTATTTGATGAAATAGATTCTTTATTATCTGGGCTCGAGAGAATTACAGATGAAAATACCTCAAGTAGTGTCGATACTAATTATAAAAAAAATAGTATTAATAAAGAAGCAATGGCGTCTGAAGAAGAGGTTTATTTTAAAGAAAAAAACGATGTAGTTGAAAAAGGAACAAAGTATATCGAAACAATTGAGCAAGATCGAATGGCAAAGGTGAAGCAAAAACAGCTGCTTGTAAAGCTTGGGCAAGATCGAATCAGATCAGCGCTAGAAGGGAAGTCGTATTCAAGAAATATGGATGAAGGGCTTATGCTGAATTTAAGTAAAAAAGATGCAATGAAAGCAAAGAGAGAAGAAAGTAATCAAGATATTAAAACGGTTATGAAGGAAAAGATAATCGAAGATATTTTAGATGTTTCTGAAGAATTGAATGAGGAATTTGTAAAGCATGGCAAAGAGAAATTCTTCAAGAAAAAAAATAGTAAGGATTCCAGGGATAATAAAAAGAAGCAGGAACCTGTTTTTCAAGAAGAAGAAGACAATGAAGATACAAGTGAATATGATGAAGTATTTTTGGCTGATATTACCGCAGATGATGATTCATTTATTCGAAAATTTAATAATGTTGCAGAATTAGAGAAGATTATAAATATTGGAGAAGAAATTAGAAAAGATGTTATAAAAACAAGTAATGAACGTTATTTGTATAATTACATTGGAATTCAACTTCAACAGCAAGCCAAAGAACGAAAAGAACAAAAAGAGCAAAATCAAAGACATCATAGCAATTCAAAACCCAAAAATGTCCAAAAGTTACGAAGCCGATTTACCCATGCAAAGGAACATGACACCCCAGAAGAAATAAGGAAGAGACCGACAAACGCAACAGAATTTAATGCTATAAATCCAATAGGTTTTATTCAAGATAGGCTAATTGAGTATCTTGAGACCGGTTTTTTTAAAATAAAATCTATTTTTATTAGTAAGCAGATGAAAGATAAGGCGATGTCAAAGAAAAAGAGTCAAATAGCGGAATTGAAAAAAAAGATTAATGAACTTCAAGGTACTATTGAGCAAAAAGAAATAAATAGACGAAATGAGATAAGAGAAAGTAAGCAAACATTGAAAAAAATGAGAAAAATGATCAACGAATTTGATTGGACTCAGGAAAAATAGGTAAAATGGAAAATAGTAACAATCTATTAATTCAACAGAATACGAAGAATACTAAAACTGTAGAGAGCCAAGTGCTAACTGAAGAGAATTTGTTTGATGAGTTAGATAGCTTGTTCGAAAACTTAGAAGAGTTAATTCCAGAAAAGAATTCACCGAAGCTACGAGCTGATTTTAAATCTCAGGCAAATGTTAATGAATTAAAAGAGTTGGAAGAAGAAGTCGTCTTTATTGAAAATAAAGATATTGTTAAGGATAAATCCGAATATATTGCCTCTTTAGAACAGAATCGCATGCAGAAATTGCTTAAAAAAGACCTGCTTGTCAGGCTAGGGAAAGACAGAATTAATGCTGTATCAGAAGGCAAGTCGTACTCACGAGGAATGGATGAAGGAGTTTTATTAAATACAACAAAAAAAGATCATCTTGATGTGAGTGTATTTGAAAAAGAAGAAACAATAAAAAATGCGATGAAAGAAGAGAGTATTGCAGATATTATCGATGTTTCTGAAGAGTTTAATGAAGAATTTGTAAACGATAATAAAGCATCGAGTAATAAATATAAAAACATTGAATCGCAAGAAGAGGATTCGGATAATGGTGATGAGAAAAATAAAGATTCTAATGACGATGAGCACGCACAGCAACTGTATCAGATAGAAGATGATGAGTTTCTTCTACTCGATATTACAAAAGAAGATGAAGATTTTATTAAAAAGATGAATATTGGATTAAATGACTTAAATGATAAAGTAAAAAAAATACCTCATGCTGAAGTAGAAAAAATAAAAGCTGTTCCTAAAGAGCGAGACTTAATGGTAGAAATTGAACGTAGAATTAACAGAATAGCACCGGTGATTGATAAGAAAGTTTCTAAATTAAAACCAACTTTTAAAAAAACGAAAGCTGTTAGTAACTTTCGCAAGAAATTTAACAAACATTAAGGTAGTAATTTAATTATAAAAAATCTTTCTTGATTAACTTAATATAATCAATTATAGTTACATTACCGTAAAATTAAGGTTTTTTATATTAAATGCGGGACATGTTTTGAGTACCTAAAATTCACAGACAAATAACTCATAAAGATATGTTTATTAGATAGGAGGAAATAAAATGAAAAGTTATAAAATAGCCGTGATACCAGGAGATGGGACAGGTGCTGAGGTAGTAAACGAAGGAATTAAAGTATTAAATGCTGCAGGCAAAAAACATCATGTGAAGTTTAAATATGACAACTTCGATTTAGGTGGGGAGCGGTATTTAAAAACAGGCGTTATTCTAAAAGATGAGGAGATTGAGGCTCTAAAGAAATATAAAGCAATATTTCTTGGGGCAATTGGCCATCCAGATGTTAAACCTGGAATTCTTGAGAAAGGTATTCTTTTAAAGCTTCGTTTTGCAATGGATCAATATGTGAATCTACGTCCAATTAAGCTATATGAGGGTGTTGAAACACCAATTAAGAATAAAGGACCAAAGGATATCGACTTTGTGGTTATTCGTGAAAACACTGAAGGCTTATATGTAGGTGCTGGAGGCGTTCTTAAGAAAGATACCCCAGACGAAATTGCAATTCAAGAATCGATCAATACTAGAAAAGGTGTTGAGCGTTGTATCCGATATGCATTTGAGTATGCAAAAAAAAATAATAGAAAAAAAGTAACCTTAGTTGGGAAAACAAACGTATTAACGTTTGCTTTTGACCTATGGCAAAGAGCGTTTAATGAAGTGGCAGAAGAATACCCAGAAATTGAATCAGACTACGCACATGTAGATGCTACAACGATGTGGTTTGTGAAGAATCCAGAGTGGTTTGATGTTATTGTAACTGACAATATGTTCGGAGATATTATTACCGATCTAGGTGCGATGATCCAAGGAGGAATGGGAATTGCATCCGGTGGTAATATTAACCCAAATGGATCTTCAATGTTTGAACCAATTGGTGGTAGTGCTCCAAAATACACGGGCATGAATGTTATCAATCCGTTAGCGGCTATAATGGCAGCTCAAATGATGGTTGCGTATCTTGGAGAAGAGGAGCTATCTGAAAGCATCGAGGCGGCAGTAATGGTAACGATTAAAGAAATGGACAGCATGTCTGCTGGCAAGATGGGTTACTCCACTTCAGAAGTTGGTGACCTAGTAGTTAAAAACCTCAAGTAAGATTAATTAATAATAAAAGCCTCGTGTTGAAACTCGAGGCTTTTTTATATCTTTAGATAATCGTGTTGCTATGAAAATTGACGGACGAGTTGTTTCACAAACTTATTATTTAACCGATGACTAGTTTTATAGGCAAAAATTTTACCTTGAACAAAATATCCAGAAGAATATAAATCACCAAGTAAGTCTAAAATTTTATGACGAACTGCTTCATTTTCGAAGCGAGGATCTGTTAAATATTTTTCAGTATTATAAACAAGTGCATTATCAAGACTTGCTCCAAGAGCTAATCCAGCTGAATGTAGTTGCTCAACGTCATTAATGTTTCCAAACGTGCGGGTTGGGTTGATCTTGTTAATAAAATCAGAACGCTTTGAAAAGACAAAATTTTGAGTTTTAATTGGCGTGTTTGGAAAATCAATCGTGTAGTTAATATATAAACTACGATGGGGTAGAGCAAAGAAAAACGAGTCTTTATCCACGAGATGGACTGGTTTTGTAATTTTTAGAATTTTTTTAGCTGTATTTAGTTGTGTTAATCCATTTTGTTTGATTACCCGGAGCAACTCCTTGCCACTTCCGTCCATGATCGGAATTTCCTCCCCGTCGATATCGATAAAGAGGGATGAAATGTTTAGATACCATAATATCGCACATAAGTGTTCAATGGTTTTAATCCAAATCCCATTCTTTGTTAGGTTTGTTCCTAAATTTAATGGTTTTATATATCGAAGCTTTAATGGGATGCTCTCATTATTATTAATTGGTCGGAATACAATCCCATGGCTTTTTTTTGGCCGCAGATTGATTCTAACGGTTTTTCCGGAATGGATGCCCACCCCTTCTATAGAAACCGCTTTCTTAACGGTGTATGTCATCTTAGAGCTAAAGAATGTTGTGCCATGATACCCCAATACTAAAGGTTGCTTTCTTCGGGGTATTATTTGCAAGATCTTCGAGGTATACATTAAGCATCATGTCTTCCATGATTTTTAAACGAACACCAGTAGATAAAATCCAGGTATCATCAGAACCAATTAGGTCTCCAAGGACAGTTAAATATTGGCTCATATACATTTCCATACCAAACATCACTGTAGCAGATATTTTCCCAGCGAGGATATTTGACTTAAAGCCTAAATGCCCAGCAAGTTTATTCGGGAAATTTTTACTAAGAACCAAGTACAAGTCTGTATTCGTATGAGAGGATAGATTTGTTAATCCGACGGCAAGTCCAAGCGGATATTTAGATTTATCGCTAAGCATATAATATTTTGCACTAATAAAAACTCCTTCGTTTACGTTGTTTCCTATAAAACCGAGTTCAACTCCATCAAAAATACCGAGATTAGCATAATAATTAATCTGATGATGACTCCCATTTGATAATTCTGTTTGTAGTAATTCCCAGTTTACACCGAAATCAAATTCTTTATATTTTATTGAAGTAGCTGCGGGCATATTAACCAGCCCATTAGTCCCTAATAAAGATGGTGCCCCAAATAAAATTGGGAAAACGAATAGTAATAAAATTAATTTTTTCATGTTGAACTAATCCTCCTTGTGATTTTGTTTGTTTGAAATTTGCTTTCTTAACCAATTGTTTAGAAATGCTTGTTTTTTAAATTCCTGTTTGTGATTACGAGCTGGAAACCCTGATACCATTCCGCCATTTTTAACATTTTTTGCAACACCTGCTCGAGCCATAACAATAGTTCCGTCACTAACAGTCAGATGACCTGTTGCCCCACTTTGACCTCCCCACATAGTATGATTGCCTATATTTGTACTACCTGCAATCGCTGTACTGCTGGAAAAAATATTATGTTTCCCAATATTACAGTTATGCGCAATCTGACACAGATTATCTATTTTTGTACCATCACCAATAATAGTATCTTGAATTGCGCCTCTATCGACACAGCTATTAGCACCGATTTCGACATTATTTCCAATAATAACTTTGCTAATTTGAGGTACTTTGTCCCATATTTTTTGCTCATTCATCTCAAAGCCAAATCCATCAGCACCAATCACAACACCCGCATGAAAAATACAGCCATTTCCAATTTGAGATTGCTCATAAATACTCACATTTGGGTAAATCAAACAGTCAGACCCAATTTGAACATTGTCACTAATCACAACATTGCTTTGAATGACGGTATTGTTTCCAATTACCGAGTTATCACCAATTTTAACGAAATCATCAATAAATACATCTTTTCCTATTAGGGCACTATCACTAATTGAAGATAGTTTGGAAATCCCTTTTTTCATATTCTTCTTTTCAAACAGAGTCAGTAATTTCGCAAAGATTTTACGAGGATTTTCAACTTGGATAATATTTTCACAATCTAAGTTTTCAGTAAAACTAATAATTGCTTTAGCTTTAGTTGTTTTGGCATCCGATAAATACTGTTTATCTAAAAGAATTGTAAGGTCATTTGATTCTGCTGATTGAATGCTTCTAACGCAATCGATATCAACATCGGTACCGATTAATTTCCCACCGATTGCATTTGCAATAAAAGATAATTTCATAGTTATAAGGTTAAAGTAAGTTAATTAAAGATGCAAGTTTGCTTATTGATTATTAAGCTTGCTAAGAACTAGACTTGTTAAATCCATGCCACCGACAACAACAACTTGTTTATCAAGTACGACATCAATTCTTAGTTGTCTTGAAATTTTGTTTGTTGCATCGATAATGTCTTTTTCAATTTTAGTTGAAAGCTCTTGGTTAAGTTGAAATAATGCTTGTTTTTGTGGTTCAAGGTCTTTTTCCAATTCTTCCTTAAGTTGAATTAATTCTTCTTCACCTTTGTTTTCTGCTTTTGCTTTTTCTAGTTCTTCTTGTTTTTCCAATAGTACGTCTTGAAATTCTTTCTGTTTTTGAGCTAAGTCTGCTTGAGCTGTAATTGCTTCATTGTATTGTTTTAGAATAAGCTGTGAATCGATATACCCAATAGTGTCACAGAATGCTGTTGTAAATAAAACGAGTACTAAGATAATGATTTTTTTCATAGTGTTTCTCCTTTTTAAAATGAATTTTCAATATTAAAGTGAATAACTCCTTCACTACTGTCCAGATTTTCGTTGTACGAATTACCATCACCCCAAGCATAGTCGAAGCGTAACGGCCCTATTGGTGTTGTTATTTTAAATCCGATACCTTTACCGGTACGAATATTATGCCCAGTATTATTAGTCCCATAGTAACTGGTACAGTTGGCATATCCTTTACGGATAAAGCCTGCATCATAAAAAGCATAAACTTGAACGATATCTGATAAATTATATCGTAGTTCAAGGGTAGATAGCCCTCGCATGCCACCGATAGCAAATGGGTAACCATCTCGGTATCCTCTTACGGTTGTTGCACCACCTGCAAAATATCGTTCAGTATCAAAAATGGTTCCAAAAGAAACGTCTCCAAGCAACTTTATCCCAAGCGCAAGCTTATCTGCTATCGGAAAGTATTTGTATCCACGACCTTTAAGCTTTAAAAATTCAACAGTTGCACCGAGCATTTCTAAAGAAGTGTTGGCTTTTAATGATATAAATTCTCCAGAGGAGGGGTTGAAAACATAATCGCGAGTATCATAGTTTAATCCACCACCGATACTTCTTACTCTGTATGGCGAAATACTGGTATCTTCAGGGTTTACGTTATTTAATTTTGCTGTCCAGAAACCACTAATCTCATCTGTAATCGGTTTGCCCATTGTGAGTTCTCCCCCACTACTAACTGCTTCTAAGCTAGAGGAAGAATTGAATATCGGTGTAGATGGCAGTGTGCCAAGGCCAGCATCGTCAATTTGCCCATTTGTATTCCAAATACGGAACGTTAGAGATGTTTTATCTGGGTAGAACCAGGGGTTATGGTATTTAAATTCATAAGTCAGTTGTTTTTCTCCCCACTGAGCTTTGGTCGACATATTATAGCCTTCACCCAAGAAGTTATTGAATCCTAGTTGAAGAAATCCAAAAAATCCAGCCGATGAACTGATCCCACCACCAAACTGTAGTGATCCAGATTTCTTTTCTTTAAGTTTAACAACAACCACAACTTTGTTAGGATCTATACCAGCCATAGGTGGTTCGATATTTATATTTTCAACATAACCGGTATTATGGATATTGCGAAGATCTTTTTGCAGAGTATGAATATTAAATGCGTCACCAGGTTTGGTTTTCATTTCCCGTGTTAACACATATTCTTTTGTGAAATTTAAACCTTTAAAGAAAATATCTTCAACTAAACCTTCTTTAATAACAAATGTTAAGATATTGTCATCCTGAGGTTCTAAGATTTCTTTTATACTCATAAGAACATAACCACGTTCATGATAGAATTTTGTTAGGGTTTGAATATCGACTCTCAAATGCTTGTAATTAAGAGTTTTTCCTAATTGTGTGTTGAAACTAGCTAATATTTCTTCCGTTTCAAAAGCGTGTAGTCCAACAAAATATATTTTATCAACAACAGCATTTTCTTTAACAGTAAATAAAACATTTACGTTACCCTTATCAGTATCAATAGTTTCAGCGGAAATATTATCGCTGAAAAACCCGGTCTCATAAATAGTATCGATATCATCAATGACGTTTTGTGTTGAAAAGGATCCCCCTGGTTTTGAACTTAATCGTTCTAAAATAGTGTTTGAGTCGATATTTTTATTACCAGAGATGATAATGTCATTTATTGTGCTTGTGAATACAAATGAAAATGCAAATAGTAAAAAGCTAAGTTTAAAAAATTTCATGTAATGTCCCCTTATATCGCTAAGTTTGAAAAATATTCTATCATAATTTATTCTAATTGTCCTTTATTACTTACATCTCTAAAGTATAACAATGTGGAGGCCTAAGTGACTAGTTAAAATAGGTGAGATCTATAAAACACATCATAAGCAGTACTTTTAATATTAGACGATAGCAAACCAGAATAGTTTACTTTTTAAAACAACTGTCCGAGTGCAAAGTGAAGTACGAACTTATTTTTATCACCTAAGGCAAAATCAAAACGAAGAGGTGCAATTGGTGTAAAAATACGTATTCCGGCACCGATGCCAAGTTTTAGATCGGAGATATCTATTTGGGCATCATTTGCAAAACCATAGTCAGCAAAGATAGCTCCTTGCAACCAAGGTGTGAACAACATACGGTATTCGATATTAAATAATAGCTTCCGATTTCCAATAATTGCATTTGATACGTTGGCATATGATTCATCATAACCTCGAAGGGTGTATGCTCCACCCACAAGAAACTTATCCTGTTCATAAAGCTGCTGTGACTGAGTGTTGTATAAAACATATCCAGTGCTGAAATGAACGGCTAATACATCGGATTTATATAAGTTATAAAAAACAGAGTAGTCGAAGGTGTATTTAACATAATCGATTCCCCCAAAGCTAAATATTTGTAAAAAATTATTCCCTTTTTCAACAGTGAAGTAGGCTTTATAACCTGAAAGTGGATTGTTTAGTTCTTTTGTTGTATTTTTTAAAATACTTAGTTTAAGATTCCGCTTATTGTAAGCGGATGTGGATTTGGTATCTTTAACTGCTTCGCTGCTATAGCCAAGAATTGTTTGTATATCCGAAACTAGATTAAGCTCCCAATTTGTTTCCCAGCCGATACGTTGAACGGGTGTAATATTTGTTGTGTTGATGCTTTCTTCGTTTACTTGATTCCAAAAAATAACATTAAATGGAATCTTTTGGTTCATGAACCAAGGATCCGTATATTTTAAATAGTAGTTATAGTCATTTGCAGCGGAAGAAAAAATACTCTGGCCCTTGAAATAGAGCCCTTCTCCAGTATTGCGAAAGTTTGGAAACTTTAATGTTAGTGCTAGACTTAACTGACTATTTTGTAGTTGCTCAATACCAATTTGAAGATTATTAATCTTTCTTTCTTGAATTTTATAAATACTGTCAATATATCCTGATTTTGTTTTAGATTGAGAAAGCTTTGGCGTACTAACCTGTGAAAAATAACCTAAGCTTAATAAGCTATTCCGGTCTTCATTAAGATAATTCGCATTAAAAACAGTGCCAGGTTTTGTTTTTAGTTCTCGTATTAAAAGTTTTGGATTTATAGTCTTGAGTCCATCAAAACTAACGGAATGTAATCGGCCTTCTTCAATATTAAAGAACAGGGTTTTGAGTTTATTAATATAAAATACGTTGGTAACTTTTGCTAGTATAAATCCTTTGTCATGATAGGCTTTTTCCACGACTTCAATGTCGCGACTAATCGTCGAAATATTGAGGATAGTATCGACTTTGTTGCTAATCATTTTGACTAAATCTTGGTGCTCAAAAATACTAGCATTATTAAATTCGATGTAGCGAATAATGTCATTCAATTGAATATTTATAATTATTTTTACTGTGGATATATCTGTTTTAGTAACAGATGCAGATAGATCTTGAATATAGCCACTATTTAATAAATTGCTAATATCATTGATTAGATAAATAGTATAAAATTTTTTATTCGCCCTTAAGTATTGTAAGTATGGTTTTAAATCGATATTTGTTTTGGCATCAATGGATAATACAATTTCACTAACGTTGAAATTGTTATAAATATCGGGATTGCTAGGTTGTATATCAACAGCCATGCAAAGCGATGCAAGAAAGAGTATAAGACTAAAAGTTAAAATTCGCATTGATTGAAAACGCTCCATAAATATTGTCCTGTAAATTATGATTTCCATAGTTCACACTAATATAATCATTTAATAGCCATGCTAGCTCATATTCAGTAAGTTTTACAGCATAACTATTTGATCCAGGATCCTGAGAAATACCCGTTTTAAGTTTTACAAACAGTTTTTTTAGAAAGAGATCTTTGACATATTCTATTTGTACTTTCTCATCAGATAGTGTTGATTGTTCCTCTTTAAAAACCGGAACGGTATTAACAATTTCACCGCCAAAGTTATGTTCGATATTTACATCATAAAGCCCCATTGTATTCGCCACATCTTTTTCAAAGGGTCTTAGTTGTTGATCTATCCATAGATTAATTTGGGAGGCTGAATAATTTCGGAGAAGTTCATTTGCTTCGTCATTATTTTGTAATCCTTTACTAATGAGGCTTTGGTAAAATTCTGGTTTAAGCAGTACTGGAAGTAAATAGTCCGAGATTGTATCGAGTTGCTCGGCACTTAATTGATCCAGGTAGATGCGTGGTTCAGCAAGAGTATAACTGTTATTTGCCACCAGATAATGTTCAATAGACAGTGATTGAGGTGTGTTTAAAAACCCTTCAATAAAAATAATGAACAGGTGTTCTTCTATTGTGTACGTTACATTTGTGGTGACTTCGACATTTTGAGATACAGCTACCGATTTATTAATAATCGAATATGCTTTGATATCGAAATAGGGTTTTGTTTTACGCTTTGTCGGATATTTAGGATCTGGCATCATTCGCATTTCCACAATATTGTCTTGTATATTTTCTGGAGATAGATTAAAAACATCGCGTTGTTTTGATTTTTCCATGAGCTGAAACACTTTATTCATAAAAACAATTTTACCACTACGAAGATTAAAACTATGCTCGAGGTCAATTGTGTTGAGGGATCCTTTAACTGGAATATCGGATGGCTCTTCCTCCAGTTCTATGTGGATGTTGTTAAGAATGTTATTAACATCTGTAGAGAAATCTCTGCCGGTAACATAAATTTCCTTGCCAAGATTAATGCTAGTGTTGAACAATATTGAGGGTTTGTGTTTTGCTGGTTTTTTATTGCCCAGTATCAAAATTTTACCATCATTAAATTCAATGTTCGTTTTGATTGTTGGTCCTTTTTCTTTTTCGTTTAAAATATTTTGTTCATATTCTGCTTTTGCTTTTTTGGAAAACGGAATTTGTAATGTGCCATTTAAGTATATTTGATCTGTTTTTGCTTTTCCCACATATAGGTTGTCTAGATTTAGGTCTAAAGTTGTTGGTTTGCTGGTTAAGTTAAACATTATTGGGAGTGAATCGAAATGGTTAAAAAAGGGATTAATAAATACGGTGCCATTTATAATAAATTTATTTTCTTTAAAATTAGTATCTTTTCCCTGCCAGACTAAAGCTGTTTGCGGAATAGCGAGCACGTTATTTTTTAATGTAAAAATAGCATCATTAATTCGTATTGGTGATCGAATCGGGAAGTTTGGAACAAAGTCGAGTTGAAACTCTTTTAGCTCAAAGCTTCTGGCGTTAAAGAGGGGTTGTTGGAGTGATCCCGTAATATCGATTATAACATCTCCATCGTTAGATATTTTCCGTGCTGAGCCATTTAATATAGATAAAACATTAATATCATTTTTTAATAATTCAAGGTGAAGATTTAAATCCCCAGATTTGCTTTCCTGTTCTTTATCAAATAAGGAAGATAGATTAACATTTCCCCTGAGTATGTTATTTGACTCATTCCCTTCAAACGTTGTGTTAATATTTCGAACCTTAAGAATTTGCGTGTTTGGAGAATACTGACCAGATGAACTTATTTCTTCAAAAAGATTTTCTAGAAAAGTTAGATTATGACAATCGACATTGATATTAATCTCTTGCTTGTCTTGTTGGGCTAATATTTGTAAGTAGTCAAAATAGCCATAAATGATTCGTCCCGATCGGATAGATAAATCACTGAAGAACTGAAAATTATCCGTATTAGATAACTGTAGATAGCCAGTTATAGAACCTTCTGTGCTTGGTAATTCGTTTAGGATTTCCTGTTGTTCTTTTATTTTTATCGAATCAAGTAGTTTTGCAACACTATTTTCTTTAAGTGAGTATAAGTTAACATAGTTTTTTTGTATTAATTTATTGTAATTTGATAGTAAGCCAATTCTTTTTTTTGTATCTTTATCTGTTGTAGATGTAATGGTCTTATTATCTTTTGCCCAATATGGGCTTAATCGCTGATATAGTCCCGCCAGGTTTTCTAAACGGCCTTTGATAAAGTGAATATCAAGACTGTATTTTGTTTTATTGGCGATTGTTTTTTTCTTTCCAATATTTGTGGAGATATTGCCAGATATTTTATACACATCCTCTTTATTGTAAATTTCTAGGTCACCGAAACTAAGGATAGATTTATCTAGATGAACGTCCCCTTTAAAATTAGGTAATTCAATAGACTTGTAAGAGACGAGGTTGGTATCGATGTCCAAGTCCAGTTTGATTATCTTATTCGTTCTAAAAATTTGTCCATTTAGAACCTTAAATGCAAGATTTATGTTTTTTGGGGTGTAAGCAATCTCACTACTCTGTAAGCGTGAGTCTAGAAAGTCGATGGAAAAATCTTGCGTAGATCGATAGGTGCAATTAAATTTTGCATTGGTGATTGTTTGGATTAGCTGTGCGTTGCTAAGTACGAGCGCATTATTTTTAAGCTTAATTTCACCAGATAAATGGTTAATGTTCTGAGTGGCATAATTGCTGGTGATAATAGTCGTATCGCTAATCGTAAAATTCCCAGTTACCCCATATTTATTTATGAATAGCTTATTGTTATTTGGAAATAAACGAAGTTTTCCGCTGGCAAAACCAAAGTAGTCAAAAAAGGATGTTTTTACAAATGATTTACTATGGACCATTGCGAGGTTGTTGAGATCGAAAGTGCTATAGATAAGCCCTTTATTGTCAGTTTTAGCAAATATGTTAATAGAAGATTGGGTGTTTTTTAGGCGAACATCAATATAAATGTATTTGTCTACGACTACTGTCCCATTACCAGTTAAGACATCTTGTTTTAAAAAGTCAGTATTAAAACGAGTGTTATAAAGGGTGCATTTCCCGTTGGTTGTTTTGAGTGGATTTTCTTTAAACGCATCATTGAAATATCCTTTAAAATTACCGCGAAGATCACTTTCCCCATGGTATGTGCCGACTTTAGACGAGAAGAAGTAAAAATTATCTGTCTCAAACGGATATATTTTATTGAGAATATTTATATCAAAAAATTGTGTATCAGCTAAATAGCCATCAAAGAATACTTTTGATTGATCAGTATTCAAACTTGCATAGGAATTTTTTAGGAATAATAATCGATCTGCTTTTTTATTCCAAAACATGGTCATTGATTTGATTTTTTGACCAAAGACGGAGGCAGTCGTGCTATTAAACAGCACCGTTCCCTTTAGATCATCGGCAGTATTATAAAGAAGAAGCCGGAGATCCCCAGTATCTTTAAAATGTGGAGATTGGAAGTAGTCATTAATCGAGACTTTTTCCAGGGAAAGATGCATATTGATGCTAGGAGATTTCCCCGCTCTTAACCTAATAATCCCGTCTCCTTTTCCTTTTCCTTTATATGCATTAATCCTGGGTAATTGCAGATTAACAATATTATGCTTCATACTAAAACTTAAGTCGGTGTCACTTACTTTGTATTGAAATATATTGCCGGTATATCCATGAACTTTTCCAGACATAACAATCTCATCAGCTGGATTTGTGAATAGTTTAAAGGTAAAGAGGCCAGATCCATTTAACTTCCATGCTTTTAGAAAAGGCAAAAAACTATGTGCATTTCGGTATTGCAAATCCCGTGCGGTGATATTAAGGTTTAGCTTATAAAAATCAAGAATATCTCCATTAACTTCAAATTTTTCTGAGGAAGCTTCTCCGTGTACATCCTTTATAAATACTCCTTTATTTGTAACATAAACCTTCCCTTTTTTTACTAAGAGTATGGGCGGAAGCCATGTTGTGTCGAGCATTCCTTCATGGATATTCATCGAGACATCAATCGCAATTGGAATATCCGTTTTTTTAATTAGCTTATTGGGTTTTAAGCTAACATCTACTTCACCTACGGCATTTTTAAAAACTAAGTCGGGCATATTGACGAAGTAATTAATGATATATGCAATTTCAGATTTATCAGTATGAATATTCACTTCATAGGTATCTTTTTTTATATAGCCCTCAATTTCTACTTCATTTTCATCTTTATTAAGTAATCCATTTGCCTTGATTTTTGTTTTATCTGAGCCGATTTCAATTGTAGAGTTTAAATCAAAGAACGTGTGAGTTTTTGCTTCATCAAATGGTTTAGGGCCAAACCCGCGTTCATCGACATAGCGTAATGAACATTTTTTGAACTTAATATCAATGTTTGCTAATGGTTCACTTGTATTAGCTGTAGCTGTAGCTGTATCACTCTTGTTAATTAATGAGGAAATATTGAAGCTATCATCTTTGTAATGATGAATAATGCTTTCCCCTTTTGTTATCTTAATAGAAGTTATCGATTTCATAATATCTTTCGTTTGGATGAATTGCATGGGTTTAAAAGATATTCGTGCTCGCTTTATTTTAAATATATTTTGGGAATTATCCGTTGGGTCTTTGATTTGAATATTCCGCAAAACTAGTGATGAAAAGCGACTCAAACTAACGGATGATAAACTGATTTCCGAGCTAATTAGCTGGGAAACATTATTTAGCACTTCTTTCTTTATGAAGCTGTTTATATAAATTTGTGCAGAGATGACAACAATGGCAAGACCTGTAAATAATATCAAGAGATTTTTTTTCATAGCTATTTGTATTATAATGTTTTTCGGGGATTTTTATAACTAGAGAAATTGGAGATAGTAAAAAAATGGGAAAAAATTCAGCAATACTTTTGATATCAGCTCCTGATAAAGAGGGACTCGTTTATACGGTTACGAACTATATTTATCAAAATTCAGGCAACATTCTACATGCCGAACAGCATATTGATGCTTCTCAAAATGTATTCTTTATGCGCTTAGAATGGGATATTACAAATTTTAAAATAGCACCAGAAAACATATTAGCTTCATTAGAAGAAATTAAAAAAGAATGGCAACTGGACTTGTCTCTATATTTTTCTGCAAAAAAAACAAAGACTGCAATTTTTGTATCTAAAACAGATCATTGCTTAACTGATTTATTGTATAAGACTAAAAGTGGTGAAATAAATATTGATACAAAACTAATTATTAGTAACCATGAAGAGAATAGACGAATTGCAGATTATTTTGGAGTCGCATTTTATTGTTATCCAATGTTTAAGGACAATAAAACTGATCAGGAACAAAAACAAATTCAGCTATTAAAAGAGCATGAGGTTGAATTACTTGTCTTAGCTCGATATATGCAGATTTTATCTTCTGATTTTGTGAATCATTTCCCAAATCAAATAGTTAATGTTCATCATTCTTTTTTACCGGCGTTTGTGGGTGCAAATCCCTATAAACAAGCATATCAAAAGGGAGTTAAAGTTATTGGATCAACCGCTCACTATGTAACTGAAGCACTAGATAAAGGACCTATTATTGCCCAAGAAGTGATTCATGTTGATCACAAGGATAATCTGGCTGATTTTATATGCAAAGGAAAAGAGCTGGAGAAGCAGGTTTTATCCAGTGCAATAAAGAAACATAGTATGCACAAAATACTAGAGTTTCAAAATAAAACAGTAGTGTTTGACTAGCAATGAGGTCCTTGCTATAATGAAATTCACCTTTTCGGAAGGTGCGCAATTGTCGCGGGATGGAGCAGTTGGTAGCTCGTCGGGCTCATAACCCGGAGGTCGTTGGTTCAAGTCCAACTCCCGCAACCAAAACTATTTAAGAACCCTGGCTGATGTCAGGGTTTTTTATTACTTTCAAAAACAAAACTTGAACCTGGGAAAAAGAGTGGGGCCCCATTCATGGGGCGAGAAAAAACGGGAGTTTTGTCTTGGGGGTGACAGCGAACAAAGTGAGCGCCAGAGGGGCTTGCCCCATGGGGAGCCAAAATGCGTATGCATTTTGAAGGCGACGGTTTAATGTCCAACTCCCGCAACCAAAACTATTTAAGAACCCTGGCTGATGTCAGGGTTTTTTATTGCGGCTCTACAACATTAATGGGCTTAAGATGCTTGTCTGGTCGCAGATTCCATTCATGTTGACGCATGAGTTTAAGTAAGCCAATATTTCGTCTTCCGGTTTCGTCTAAAAACACGGAAGGTTAGACAAACTGGTTAACGGGGAAATTGCAAAATTGACAAACAGGTAAAGCGTGAAAACTTAAAAACTGGAAATGGAGGATTTGGGATGGGTTAAACTAGGTCTCTAAATTTTCCTTAGTACTACAAATATAGATGAGCCAAATGGTTTGTATTTGAGAATTATATTTTCCAGCCTAATTAATAGTAGCAAGAAGCCATTTAGAAGTTTTGGTGGCAGCGAGATATCAGATTGTACTGTGTAATTGGGATTAAATTTCATAATAATTCTTTGTTGTAGTCTAGTTAAGTAAATTAAAAAAGATAGTGAAAAAGGCCAATAGGTCATCTTGTTTATTGTAAACATATTTGGATCAATTATCGATTTAGCAATTTTCTTATTGAAGCGATCTTTTATCCCGACGGCTTTATCATGAATACCTCGAAATATCTTTAGGGCTGGCAGGTTTAGAATAACTAGTCCGTTTTGTTTTAATATTTTATGAAATTTTCGCAGGATCTCTGCTTGTTCTTCTTTAGTAAAAAAGTAAAACGTATCACAACTAATTATAATATCTGCACTCTTATCTTTATATAACAATCCGATATCTTTAAGATCTGATTTTTGGACCTTTAAATTTTTACTTTTACAAAATTCAATAGAATAAGCTGAAACATCCAGGCCACTTGATGATTTGTAGCCTCTGTTTTCCAGATACTTTAGACAGCCGCCTGTGCCACAGCCTGCATCAATAATGGTCGGATCAGCTATAGCTGAATGCTTTTTAATCGCTTTTAATATTAGTTCATGTAGAGATTTGTACCACCAATGTTTTCCCTCTACTTCGGCCATGATGACGTATTCATTCCTGCTGTTTAGCATATTAGAGCTTTTTAAATGTAATAAACTTATTGCCAAAGTAGTTTGTAGTTGAATACCCTATGATACCTATTATCTGCCCAACATCTGGATGAACAGCAAAGTGCTCCACCGATAGATATAGCAATAATAAATTATTTAAAAACGAAATAAAAAAAATAAAGACAAATCTTAGCGCTTTTTGATTTAGTTTTCTTGTTGATTTTGAAAAAACCCAGCGATCGTGAAACAAAAAAACAAAACATAAAACAATTGCATAGGTAAATATGTTGGCAATCAGATAATTGATGCCTACGACATGATAAAAAAAGAAAATTAAACTAAGCCCGCAGATTGTATTAAATATACCAATCACGCAATAACGAAAAAAATCAAAATTATATATGTTTAGTATTAGCTTCTTCATTTATATCCAGATTACTTGTTATTGGTTATTTTATAGTATCATTGTTTTGCTGATCCTACCATGTGATTTCCTCGTAGTCGACCCCCATGCCTTCATAAAATGCTCATAAATGCCTAAATATTTAACTGTTTTGTTTTAGTCTTTCCAGGTGACCATAATCGTTTCATCAGGAATGCATTTTTTTGCAATTTGAGCTAAGTTTTTTATTTCGTCCATACAACAATCGATACTTTTCTTTTTTTCAATACGATCTATTAATTCATCCGTAAATTCAGAAATCGTGAGTTCTTTTTGCATGCTATACCTCCCAGTAGATTAGTGATTGTATTGTAACACGTTGAAAATAAAAGGGAAGACCCCCTATTCCCCCTTCCTTCAGGAGGGGGCAGGGGGAGGTCCAGTGTTACTCCAGTGGCAGTCTCAATTCAACTAAAATATCTTCGGGTGGAACTTGATGAGGATCATTTAAATATAGCTCAATACTGGGTTCATGTTTAATCTTACGTCCAGACGTTGGAGCCCATTGACCACACAATGCGACGTAAGAAGCAGATAATCCTTCTAGGGGCCCTTTATGTAGATATACAGCGTAATCGCCCTTCGGGATTACTTGATACCCTATTTCTCCTTCTGCTTTAGTCTCGTGATCAACCGTAATGCAGGCATCGTAACGAATCTTATCGCCAGCAGTCACATCTGGATCGTCGTAGCTGAGTCCCACAAATTGAGTATTGTGGTTCATGAGCCCTTTCGGCCCTGCCCAGTTGCAAAGTGTATCCCATGCCTTACCACATTGATTATATGGCCCGATATGTCTAACAAACGCTACCTTTATTTCATCTTGTTTAATAATATTTACATCCATTTTTCTGTCTCCTTTAAGTAGTTTAAGGTCATGGATATCCATTATTTGTTTTATTTCAGACCGTCTTATTTTTTTATACAGTGAAGGCGATGCTTCAAATTGTTTTTTAAATGCACGAGTAAACGATTCTACCGTTTCATATCCAGACTGAAACGCTAGTTGTGTGACCGATTGTTTTGTTTGAGTTAATGCGATAGCTGCTCGTTCCAATCGTAATCGGCGAATATGCTCTTTAATCGATTCCCCAATCATCCCGCGAAAAATACGGTGAAAATGATAGGGTGAGAAACAGGCAATCGACGCTAGTTGATCCAGCGAGAGATCAGCATCCAGGTTATCCTGAATAAAGAGTAGTACTTTGAGTATTCGTTCCTTATAAAATAAGTGTGTATCGGTTTTCATAACAAGTCCTTAATAAAACAAATTTACTGCAGCATAAGATTAGTATAAAGGACAATTATTTATTAGACTTGATATTTTTTGCGTTATGTTAAAAAAGGGCTAAACATCTTTTGGACTAACTGAATAAGTGCGTCTTTATTGCTGTCATAAAAACTTAAGCGTTCATCTCCACCTAGTAATTTCTGATTCTCCTCCAGAAGAGATTGATTCCATAAAGTGGTATCTTGAATATGAGAAAAAAGAGTTTTATGTAAAGAACGGAATGATCGTAAGGTCGATCTTATAAAGTGAAAATGATCCCTCTGTAAGTTATCTGTACTTAGTGGGCTTGGAGTATCAATTCTATGATTAATGTTACTGATTCTTTCTAATATTAAAGATGAAGTGTATTTGGGAAATGCTACAAATAATATGGCTAAACTAGAACTCAGCGAGTTATTTAAACAGGGGGCAAAACATTTATTTGTTGATATGACGGAATTAAATGTTTTTTCAATTGCTTCTTTAATCATATCCGTATTGCCTTGTTGGACGGCAATATTTGCTAAGATTTGTAGTAGGGAAACTCTTAGATGAACTAAATCATACCAAAGAGTTTTATTTTCTGGAATAATGTCTTCTGGGGCTTCCAAATTATAGTATGAATGATGATCAAAGTTATCCAAATCTAAAACCATGTCGATGGCCAGTTGAAGGTTCTGAAAATCTAGATCGGGCAAAGTAACAGTTGAATCAAAGTGCTGAGGAGACAGATATTTAATAAATGGTTTTAGATATGATATCACCCATTTTCGCTCGAACCCGATTGCTTCAAAAACTTCTTCTTTAGGACTAAGGATCGAAATATAGCTAATCTTTTCTTCTGGTATTACGAGTTTCAGCAAATCAGGATCTGCCCCGTTTTTTAAGAAAGTTGTCCATTCTTTGGTTCCGATTGATCGAAGGTATTTTTGTTTAATCGATATGTTTTTATGAAACATACTATATCCCCCTATATAAATATATCGATTCAAAAACGAATTAGTCTCACTATTTTTGCGTAAAAGATTAAACTAAGAGTAGTTTTAAGCACCCTCAGTTTGGTCACAAATGAAATCAAGCTCAAATGCATCGTATATTTCAAGCATTGGTAGTTTTGGCAGTTCCCAGAATTTACTTAGATGCCGATCAAAGCCGGAAAAGAAACCGAGTTTTAAAACTATAACTTTATCATCGTATTTTGATTGTAGAAAAAGTAACGAATGCCATTGGTAATCATGTCCAAAAAACCCTTCATTCTTTCCAGATATATTTTTATTAAAAACATCTAAAGCCGGATTACTACAATTTCTTAAGGAAAGGTCTGGAAGCAATCGTAATTTGTGCGCTTGTTCAGAGCCAACCTGATCTAAAACTTGGCTAATAAAAGGCATTTCTTTTCCTAAGTCATAATTACTAGTAAGGTCATTCAAAACGAGTTGTCCGTGACTAATGCGAAGCAGTTCAGAATTAATAGCATCTTCCAGATCCTGATTCAACGGATATGTTAATACCTGATCAACCCCGAAATGTTTACTGAATCTACATTGCGGTTTTTCATGTAATTGTTGAATTATTTGACGCATAGCATTAATATGCTTCGGTAGAATCAAATTGTTCTGATAGTAGTGTTGAAATTGATGCCCAAACATTTTAAGAAGATCTGGGCCGATAGTAAATTTTCGTTTCTTTTCATCAAAAGTTAATAATTTATAATCTCCATAATATTGTATTGAATAGCGGTTAAAAAACCGTTGAGATTGATTTGCTTTACTCTTTTGTAAAAAGTCTCGACTTATAAAGCTGAGAAAACCATGAAGATCAAGTACATTGATTTTTGATGAGTATGCTTTAATTGTTGGAATTCCAATTATATCCATCATTTCTTTAATTTCCATATTTAAATATGCTCTTTCATGACCTTTCATGTTGTCATTATATTCGAGAACTTTGTGATTTCCATTCAAAGAAGCTTTTACATTGTGATGAATAGACCCATTTACTCGTCTAGGCTGAACTTTTTCACCAGCTTGGTCTGCCAGGGAAAGAGGAAGTCTAAGTTCTTTTGCGAGACTATAGATCAACGAGGATTCAGATCCGTATTTTGTTTTTGATTTATGACCATCCACATTAGGAATTGTTCCACCCTGAGCTGTATTTAATAGGTCAAGTTCTTCCCTAGCTACTCGATCTTGTTTCCACAGTCCGGTAGCAGCAAGTAAATCAATCGTAAATTTTCTTATAGCTGGCGTGGAATCTGTTGCGAAACTTTCGAGCGCTTCTTGCGCATCCCATTGCCCTTTGGATATTTGACTATTTGCTGCAATTTTAGCTAGAGCGATGAGGCATTCTTTTCCGGTTTTAATAGTCCATTTTTCATCAGCATAACCTGTAATAGCAGCTTGTGCGACAATAATTAATGAGTTGCTGGCAGAATTAATTTGGTGTTCATCAGCATTGGTATGAGTACATAATTCCCCTATTGCCCAAATGGATGCTAATTGAATGGTTTTGTCTGTATGATTAAACATATGACCCTCAAAGATTTCGATGTTCTTTGGCCCGCTTTTAACCAGTTTGTAAACTGCGTCGGGTATGTTTTCTGGTTGCTTGGTTCTAAAAAAGCGGCCTGCTTTACTGAATTGAGATCGTTGAAATAGTCCGCGTTGTTTTGGAGTATCGGGTTCTTCTTTTCTATCTATTTCATGATTTGATTCAATTTGAAGTGTAATATCTAGAATGCTTAAGTTATTTTTACGCAACCAAGCAGAAAGTTTTTGCATGAATGCTTGTTTATCTTTAATTGAAACCTTTGGATCTGATAAAAATCGCCCAACTTGAAGATTAAATGTTGGTTTAAGTCGATTTGCGACAACGATAGCCGCTTGTGAGCTCTTAGCAGCTGGTGCGAGAACCTGTAGTTTATCCACGTTAGTTAGCATTTTCGGATTTATGAGTGCATTGATGTTTTCGTTTATCCGACGCTTTACCAGCGATTGTAATGCCAATATTTTGAGATACATATCCCCTCCTGTTTATAATATATCGTAAGAAGTATTTCAGAATCCCATGAGCAGATATTTTTTTTGATTTTATATTGAAAAAAAAGCAAAAAAGCTGTTTTCAGCGCTTAACATTTTATCAATACTGAAGTAGTATTAGTAGTAGCATGAATATTAGTAAAAGATATGAAGACGAGATTGTTATTGTTACTCCTGAAAAAAATTCAGAAAGTAATGAGTCCGAGCATTTAACCATTGATATTGCCAATAATAAGACTCTGGTAGATGCTATTGAAGATGAACTACAAAAAGGTAAATTCAAAATTATTATTAATTTGAAACATATCGCCTTTGTAGATTCCTCAGGATTACAGGGTTTATTTACGTGTGCAATCAATATCAATAAACGAAATGGATCTTTGCTTATTACAGATATCAATAATAATATTTTAAGAATATTTAAGATTACAAGTTTATTAGATATAGTTAAGCCCTTCGGAACTGAAGCCGATGCAATTAAAAGTCTGATCAGCTGAGTTTGCTGAAAATAATAAAAAACATTTGAGGTAAAGATGGAGATACTATTAAATATTGGCTATGTGCTAATGTTTATTGCCCTTGCGGTTAAAGACATTTTGCTCCTTCGAGTGATATTAAGTTCTGCACATTTAATTATTATTGGATATTCACTGGTTGTTGGTAATTATATTATTGCATTTTGGAACTTAATATTTATACTCATAAATATTTATCAGATAGTCTTGATTATGAAAGACCGAAATCCAATTAAACTATCAGCCGATATTTATGAGATATATAAGAACTATTTTTCAATTATGACAAAAAAGGAATTTTATCAATTTTGGAGATTGGGAGATGTCCAGTTGGTTGAAAGTGGTTATACAATCATCAGAAAAAATGATAATTTAAATCAATTGATGTTTGTGATTAGTGGGGAAGCAAGTGTAAAAAAGAATTTTAAAGAGATTGCAGTGCTTCACAATGGAAACTTTATGGCGGAAATGAGCTTGTTAACAAAGGAACCGGCATCCGCAAGTGTTATTGCGGTAAGTGACTTGACTTATATTTGTTGGAATCATCCTCGTATAAGCCACCTTGAGCATGAATCGCCTGAATTATGGAATAAAATACTGGCTACAATCGGTAAGGATTTGGTTGAAAAAGTTAAGCGAGCCTCACACTAAGTGCTAAAAGAAATTTAGATTAATCGGTTATTTTTTAAGCGAGAGATGATTTTATTTTCATCAAAGGGTTTGATAATATAGTCATTACAACTTTGAGCAAAACACTCTGTAATTTTTTCCTTATCAAAACTACTTGTTACCATGATGACTTTAGCTCCGTTATCAGTGCTGATATTGTTTTCTTTTTCAATAGCTCGTAACTCAATAAGGGTTTCAATCCCATCGAATTCTGGCATTGCAATATCTAACGTTATTAGGTCAATGTTATGATTTTTTTCTAAACATTTGCTGTAATAGGCGATGGCACTTTTCCCATCATAGAAGACTTTGCATTCCCCGTAAGGAGAAAGGATTTCTGATAGTTTCTTGCTGCTTATTATTTCATCTTCTACAATCATTATATCCATGTGACACTCCTGTTATAAATAATAATAAATCTGAACCAGTAAGTGGTTCCGTTTATATATTCATAATATTAACCAATTAACGTTAATTATGCAATTGGTTTTGTTAATATTATCACTTTTAGGCGAGCTAGAACCAAGTCCTCATTGAAGATATAAATTAAACAAGATTGTTATTTTTTAATCGATCAAGGAGTTTCTCTTCATCAAAAGGTTTGATGATGTAGTCATTACAACCCTTTTCAAAACATGCTGTAATTTGATCTTTATCAAAACTACTTGTGACCATAATGATCTTTGCAGCATCTTTTTCCCCGATATTATTATTTTTTTCTACAGTACGAAGTTGTTCAAGCGTGCGAATTCCATCAAGTACTGGCATTGCAATATCAAGCGTAATTAGATTGATTCTTTTCCCATTTTGTAAAAAGTTATCATAGAACTCAATTGCCTTTGATCCTTCATAGAACTCGTTACAGTTACCATATGGTTCTAGTATCTTCGTTAATTTTGTACAACTGACAACTTCATCTTCAATAACTATAATATTTAGTTTTTTATCCAAGATTATCCCTTTATTATATTATGCTTTCTTAATCTGGCTAAAATGGTTGCTTCATCAAACGGTTTTAGAATATAATCGGTACATCCCAGCGATAAGGCTTTATTTACTTTTGATTTATCTGTGTTTGATGTAACCATAAGTATAGCAGTTTGTTGGTTCGGTGCAATACCAGAAATCCGTTCGAGTACTCGCAGTCGGTGGAGAACAGTTATCCCGCTAGCACCTGGCATGGAGATATCCAAGGTAATTAGATTAACTTTTTGTTTATCTCGCAATATATTCCCAAAGTAAGTAATGGCACTATTCCCTTCCGAAAATACATTGCATTTACCATGAACCTTTAAAATCTCTGTTAATTTGTTGCGACAGATTAAGTCATCATCGACGATTATAATATTCATGTTTAATGCTCCTAATATTCTAAATTATATTATGGTTATTTAATTTTTCCAAAATTTTCTTTTCATCAAAAGGTTTTACAATGTAGTCACTACAACCTTGAGAAAGAGAATCCATAAGGTTTTGCTGGTCGTTCATGGATGTTACCATAAAAATGATTGGCAACGTTTTCTTAGGTATGTCCAGTTCTTTTTGTATGGAACGTATTTTTTTTAGAGTTTCAATACCCGACATATCAGGCATATCGATATCTAATGTTATTAAATCGATGGCGTGTCCTTCTTCACTTGCAGTTTGATAATAATCTATTGCATCACTTCCGCTTGGGAATTCAGTACAGTCTCCATAAGCTTGTAAAATGATACTTAGTTTTTTTCTGCTAATTAACTCATCATCAACAATCATTATATTCATAACGTATCTCCTATATTATTCTTCTTTGATAATATTTTGTTTTTTAAGTCGGCCAATAATGGCTTCTTCATTAAATGGCTTTAGAATGTAATCATCACAACCTTTAGATAGTGCTTCCATTACATGTTCCCGATCAACGCTAGATGTTACCATTACAACCCCCGCCTTGTTTTCATCTGATACACTGTATTCTTCTTCTAAATCGCGTATTTTTTTTAAAACAGCGAGCCCATTTAAATAAGGCATCGAAATATCAACCGCGACAAGGCCAATATCCTTTTTATTTTTTATATACTCTTCGATTGTAACTAATGCAGAATCTCCACGGTCAAATTCGGTGCATTCCCCAAACGGTTTTAGAATTTCAGATAATTTTTTTCTGCTTATCAACTCGTCATCGATAACTATAATTTGCATTCTTGTAACTCCTTTTTGTAATAATCGTGTAGTCGTGTTGTTTCAAATTTTAAATCCGCTAAAAAGGTTATACACTTATCTATATTACCTTCTTTTCCTGCAAATTCAAGGTTTTTTGCTGCAGATGATAAATCATTGATAATCATATTTGCGGCACCTCCCTTTATTGAATGTGCATTACTCCTTATAAATTCGAAATCTTTGTTGTCGACTGCTTCCGATATCCCAAGAACTTGTTTCTCGAAAGTAACGACGGATTCTTTAAGTAATTCATAGACGAGCTCTTTATTACCTCTAAACTCCTTAATTGCTTGATCAATGTCAATTGGAGCAGAATTATTACTTGTCGATTTCTCAGCAACTGTCAGTATCTCAGATAATTTTGTTTCGGTTTTGCTTGTTTTATCAATTATGGTCTCAACAACTCCAAGTCCTTTTGCTTTCCCCATATATTTATACAGGGTTTGTTCTAGGGCGTCGCTATTAATTGGTTTTGATATGTAATCATTCATCCCCTCTTTAATGTATTTTTCTCGGTCGCCTTTCATTGCGTGAGCGGTTAGTGCTATGATTGGTGTTTTTTTATTTACTTTTTTCTCATATTCACGAATTTTTTTTGTTGATTGAACCCCGTCCATATTAGGCATTTGTATATCCATGAATACAATATCAAAATCTTCCTTTTTATATAAATTAAATGCCTCAAGGCCGTCATTGGCAATAATTGTTTGGTGTCCAAACATATCAAACATGCCTTTGCAGACCTTCTGATTAATTACAAAATCTTCTGCAAGTAGTATTTTCAATGGTTTAAATTCATCGGGATTCACCGTTTTTGAAACGGTTTCAATCTTATGTGCTTCTAGTTCCTTAGAACTTAACTGATCAAGTTTAATGGTAAACAGAAAGGAGCTACCAATGTCTACTTTGCTTTTAACCCATAGTTTGCCCTTCATAAGTCCGACTAGCTGTTTAGAAATTGCGAGTCCAAGACCAGTTCCTCCGTATTTTCGTGTATGTGTGCCATCTGCTTGCCGGAAGCTATCAAAAATAACACCCAATTTATTTTTTGGTATTCCAATCCCGGAGTCCTTAATCTCAACCTGTAAAATAATTTGCTTTTTAAGTTCACGTTTAACTGAGCAAATGACTTCAATACCGCCCTCATGAGTAAACTTTATAGCATTTGAGATAAGGTTTATAATAATTTGTTGAAGTCGTGTGGGATCTCCTTTTATATATTCTGGGATATCGTCAGAAATAAATGAGACAAGATTGACATCTTTTTCATTTAACATGGGTTTAAACATCTTGATTTTTTCTGATACTAGCTGCTTAAGATCGAATGGTATATTTTCAAGCTCAAGTAAGCCCGCTTCAACTTTTGAAAAATCTAAAATATCATTCACCAGATTTAAAAGCGAATTTGTAGAAATATCGATGATTTCCAATTGATCTATTTGTTCCAAGGTTAGGTTGTCTCTTTGAAATAAAGTGCTCATTCCCAAAATTCCATTAATTGGTGTTCTTATTTCATGAGACATATTTGCAAGAAAGTCACTTTTTAGTTTATTTGCTTGTTCGGCAGTTTTAACTGCATAAACTAAATTTATGTTCAAATCAGTTAATTCATCCGTACGTTTTTTTACAAGTTCCTCTAGATGGTCCCGATAGTTGCCTAATATTTGCTGAGTTAAATCGCGTTCAATGGTGCCAGATAAAATATTCGCAATAACGGCAAAGAAATCTTCTGACTCATTGCTTACTTTATGATCTTTTGTGGAGAACAATAACACCATCCCAATTGCTTCTTTATTTGAAATAAGAGGGATCAAGTAGTGTCCGCATTCAAGATTTGAATTTTTGCATACATTGAAATCTTTAACGTTATAATCAAAATGTGTTATTTGGCACGAATCAATGGTGCTTTGAAAAGAATCCGATGAAACAAGTTTTTGAATTTTCCCATCGTTATGATCTTCGCAAAGATTATAGTTGATTGATACCAGCCAATTTTCGGTACCTTTATCAAGTAAAAAAATGGCACCACGTAGTAGTAAATCAAACCAAGGTGTTGAAATAATCATTTCAAGTGTTTGTTTAAGCTTGCTTTCTAGGTCTTGATCGCCTAATGAAATTTGTAAAATGGCACTAATTGCATTTTGTAAAAAGTAGCTGTTTTCTATTTCTTCTTCGTTAGCTTTTAAATCATCTGCTTTTTTAAGTAGCTCCATAATGATTTTTGCAAGATATTCGGGTGGCCCTGTTTTGATTTCATCATAGCTTGGGAAGCATTTTAGAAGAGCACTACTTAAGTAATGATCATAGCTAATAGAATTAGACACTAGGCTTCCTCTTTACTGTATAATTCGTCAATTACTTCATGAAGCTTTATGGATACTTTCTCTCGGATTTCCATGATATCTTCATTTTTTAAATTGATGACCGCTAAGTTTCGATCCTTAAAGGTCCCATCCATTTCAACGGAGATACTTTGTTCTGTTGAGATTCCGTTTCCAATATCGATTGTTTTTGCGATGCCGTCAGCCAGATGAACAATAAATGCACTTCGGTTGTCACCAGGAGCACTATTCGGTGTGTGATGGTATCCAATTGCGTTACATAATTCATTCGGAAGGTTCCATCCTCTTGCCGCTTCTCCACCAATGTCAGCGTGGTCAAAGCCTAAGACATTTTTTTCTGCGAGATAAAACTTAGTGTCCTTATTTGCTTTGTAATAATCCCAGACTTCATTTAATTCATCAGTAGTATTTGTATTGATAATGAGTTTTCCAATGTCATGGAGTAGGCCCATTAAATAAACTTCTTCTGGATCTTTTACTTTTGTTTTTTCTGCAATAATATTACATCCAACAGCCACTGCTAGACTGTGTTTAAAGAGTTCGCCTGCTTCCAACTTGTATTTTTCAAGTGAGTCGTTTAACATTTTCAACGTAGAGACCGTCAATGCCAAGCTTTTAACTTTGTTAAACCCGAGACAGACAATGGCGTGTGAAATAGTCCGAATACGTTGTGAAAATCCATAGGAAGCTGAGTTAGCTAAGCGTAATATTTTAGATGCCATCGCTTGGTCACGCTCAATAATTCGTCCGATATCACGTGACGTAACATTCGGATTCTTTGATAGTTTTATTAACTCTCCAACCGTTGTTGGAAGAGGAAGTAGGTCGCCAACGTTATAGGTTAGTTTTTTATATAGGTTCTCTTGATCTTTATTCATGATTATTTATACTTTTTTAGTAACAAACTTATTGTAACAAAAAAAACTTAAAAATATTAGAGACAGCGCAATGTTTTTTGCAAATAGTCGCAATATATAAAATTTTGCTACGATGTTTAATTTTAGATCCAATGGGAATAATCATAGTATAAAACGAAATATTATTTAGGAGAGGGGTTGTATCATGTCATTTGATTTATCGAGTATTGATCCAAATTTAGTCCATGCAGCAAAAAGTATGGCACGAGACATGGATATTAATGTTGATGAGATTAAAGGGAAGACTTTTAATGAGTTATTAAATATTTATGATAATCAAATAAACAAAGAGGATCTTTCATCCGATGTGACTGA
>Ga0075111_1000184_pt1 | contig 29822 bp, 26 predicted proteins | sample AntAceMetag02UKK_FD_69787 | JGI IMG/M metagenome (GOLD analysis project Ga0075111, IMG submission 69787) | Saline lake microbial communities from Ace Lake, Antarctica - Antarctic Ace Lake Metagenome 02UKK | ecosystem: Environmental > Aquatic > Non-marine Saline and Alkaline > Saline | place... | reverse complement strand
AGAATATTAAAAACCATAAATAGCCCATAAACAACAACAAAGAAACTGGATGCTAAATTAAATATTGAGTAATAAAAATTATTAGAAAAATTAGGTATTAATAAAAAATAAAAAAACATGCTCAACATTGCAAACAATGATCCAACAAATAAATATTTTAATTTTTTATATTCTTCGCCTTTAGTATTTATAAACGCAAAAAATAAATCAAAAAAGGATACAGAAAAAACAGTTAAAAAATAGATAAGAAAAATATACCAACCAATTCCCGGAGATATTATATACCTATTATCAAACTTCAAAACGACGTCAGCTCTGAAATAAGGAGTGAAATTTAACACCAACACACATAAGGCCACAACACTTGAATATTTTATAAACTTTGGCCTGTTTACCTTAGTAAATAAGAAAGTAAACCTATTATAAACAAGGGGCAACAACGTTACACTAATATAAAACAACCAATCTGAATACAAAGCAATTTGATTATCTCTAGTGATGCCTTGAATAAAACAAGATAATGCAACTAAACACATTAAAAAAACAAAAATAGTATAATAAATATTTACCTTATTAAGCCTATCATTAAAGAAAACAACCAACGCTAATGGGAGTACTACTAAAATTACTAAAAGTGGAGAAATTCTACTAAAATATATTAAAAAATCATACATAGCTAAACCGTAACTTTTTTATAAGCCTCGCTAAGGATTTTTACTGTCTGATCTATATCTCGTTTTGTATGATTTGAGGACACTATAAACCTTAAACGTCCTTCATTTAATCCAACTGCTGGATAAGCAGCCCAATTTGTAAAGATTCCTTGCTCAAAAATCTCTCTGCATAATAATGCTAATATCTTTGGATTTTCTACATAAATAGGCACTAATGGACTTGTGCTATCTCCATAATCAAATCCTGCTGCCTTGAGTTTTTTTCGCAAATAACGAGTATTACTCCATAGGCTATCTCTATATTGTGAGTCTATTGATAATATCTCTAATGATTTCAAAACAGCACCAGCATCAGCTGGACTAATACATGCTTGAAAAATATAAGGACTTGAGTTGAACTGAATATATGTTGCCAACTCTTTATTACAACTAATAATACCACCAAGTGATCCAGCAGATTTTGATAACGTAGTCATAACAACATCAACATCAGCTAAACAACCCATCTCATCACAATAACCTCTACCATCTTTACCATAGAACCCAAAAGAATGAGCTTCATCTATGAAAAGTAAAAAATCTTTATTTTTCTTTAATTCGACATAATCCCTAAGAGGAGCTTCTGTGCCTGACATAGAATAAACAGATTCAGCAATAACGAGAACTGTCTCATAGTCTTTACTATATCTGTTAACTTTTTTCTCAAGATCATCAACATTATTATGTCTAAAAGGAATAAATTTTGCTTTACTAAGCTTTATTCCATCAATAATACTTGCATGACATTCTTTATCAAATAATACTAAATCTTTAGAACCTACTAATCCAGATATTGCACCTAAATTAGCTGCATATCCTGTAGGAAAGATTATACTTTCTTCTTTATTCCAAAAATAACTAAAAAATTGTTCTATTGCTCTATGCAGTTCATTCATTCCACCTGAAACCATTGAAGTTCCACTTCCTGTTCCATATTTTTCTATACATTGTTTTGCATATTCAATTACTTCTGGATGTCTATTCATACCTAAATAATGATTAACATTCCATATATAATGTTTTTTCTTGGATTTAATATTCTCTGTTCGACTTAAAATCTCACCTTTGTGATCACTCGCTGTTTTTATATACCTATCATAAGGAAATATGCTCATTTCAGACTGTAATTCTTTTAAGGAGTGTGTTACTTCTGCTCTTTGTTGAAGCGTCAAAGCAGAATCATCACTAACTTTTTTGGCTATATAGCCAATTTGCGTGCTGTAGTCTAAGTCATATCCATGTTTTGATATTATTTTTGTCCCAGCAGCATTATTAGTAATTACTTTAACATCTGGATTCTGAATAATAGTGGTTTTCTTTACATCCTGTAAAGACAAATACAACGCCCCATTCCCTTAGATTGTTCCCCTATATATATAGTACATGAAATTATAGGCAAATTTCAACTATTAACTCTAAATAAATATGTGGTAATGAAGTCCTTTTCCTGGAAGATTATCTAATAACAGCTGACCATTAAGAATGTCTTCAACACCATTCTTAATCATCCAGCTACCTAAGCCAGTACCATCTTTCTTGCCTTTAGACACATAAGGATCAAAGAATGTTGATTCAATACCAGAAGGCAAACCACCTGCGTTATCGCCAACAATTATAACTAATTGAATGTTTTCCTTTGTAACTAACGACAACTTCTCTTTATGGCTATCTGCATAATCTTCAAAAGTCATAACGGTGATGTCAATCTTTGGATCTTTTATTTGATTAACATGAAACGCATCACTAGAATTCTTAATAATATTTAATACTACCTGCGTAAAGAGAGTGTTTTTATCTGCAACTATATCTCCATCATATAAATACTCTACATTTATAGGGAAACGTTTTGAATACTGCATCTCTAGCATCTCTAAAAACTCATCTAATGAATGCTTAATATTCATACTTTGTAATTGAACAGTAATGTTCTTCTCTTTTGAATATTGAAACAATACTAATTGGTTTGCATTAAAAAATTGTGTCATCTTTTTAAGACGTTCTAACATCTCAAAAGTTCTATCCATATCATCAGCTTTGATAAAACGTTTTATTAAATCAGGCATCATGAGTATTGGAGCAAACATATTCTTTAAATCATGCAAAAGTCCTGCAAGCATTCTATTCTTTTCATGAAAAATCTTACTTCTTTCAAGTTCAATAACATGTTTATACGACTGAATAGCATTTAAAAGAGAATCCATTATCATCTCTACTTCGTTTGCATGATTCTTCACTATATAACCATGAGGTCTATATTTTTTATAAATATCAAACCCATCGCCATAAGTACTTTGGTATCCGGTAATAAATATAATTGGAATATTAACATTAATTTCTTTAATATGATTAAATACTTCAAACCCATCCATATCAGGAAGTCTGATATCTAATAAAATTGTCATTATCTCTGATTCATGTTCTTTATACTGTCTTATAGCTTGATTACCATTACTACATGAAATAATATTAAAACGCTTATTCAGAAGCTTTTTAATTGATGAGAGTTGATGTTGGTCATCATCAACAACCATAATAGTTTCTTTATTAGAATCCATTACTACTTCATCTGATTTCCCAGTATTTAAAATCTCATCTAAGGATAAGTTGTCAGTATTTTTTGAGTTTATAATATTTTCAATGCTTGTCATATATCGTCCTAAAAAGTATTTTCTTCTGAAGGAAACTCTTTACTCATAACTTCCTTCTTATAAGATAATACAGCATCCTTAATATCATCAGCAAGGTTTGCGTATCTTTTTACAAATTTAGGCTTAAATTTAGTAAACATTCCTAGCATATCTTGTGCTACCAAAACCTGTCCGTCACAGGCATTACCTGCTCCGATACCAATTGTAGGAATATTTAATTTAGAAGTTATTTTGGCTGTTAATTCTTCTGGAACCATTTCAAGAAAAAGCAAAGAAGCTCCAGCATCCTGCAAGGAAATAGCATCGTCAATTATCTTCTGAGCACTAGACTCATTTTTACCTTGAACCAAATTGCCGCCAATTCGATTTACTTGTTGTGGAGTAAACCCTAAGTGCCCTACTACCATTATTCCTGCTTCTACCATTCTTCTAATAACAGAAAGAACAAACTCACTGGCTCCTTCTACCTTAACGCCCTTAGCGCCAGCACGGAGTAAAGAAATCGCATTCTTCAAAGAATCTTGTATTGATTTATGATAAGAACCAAAAGGCATATCAGAAATTATAAGAGAATTATTTACACCATTCGCAACAGCAGTTGTATGAGCTAACATCATCTCCATAGTAACTGGAACAGTTGTATCATAACCATAAACTACCATTCCAAGAGAATCACCAACTAATAACAAATCCACTCCTGCTTCATCAAAGATAGCTGCTAATAGTGCATCATATGCTGTTAGCGCAACAATTGGTTCTGCTTTATTCTTTTTTTCTTGAAGTGTTTTTATACTAATCATTTTTTCTTACTAAAAAAGCCTAGCACTCTGTCCATTGTTCTCTTCACACCATCAGGCATATTTTCTTGCTTAGTGCGCTCTATCTCTACATCAAGATATGACAACAAGTGTTCCCCTAGTTTCTTTCTATTAAGTTTTCTATATAGTTTCCCATCTTTTGCTATTGAAATAATTCCAGTTTCTTCTGATGTAACAAGCACTATTGCATCTGTAAGCTCTGCTAGACCTAATGCAGCCCTGTGCCTGGTTCCTAAAGACCTATCTCTAAGCTTTGTCTGAGTAAGAGGAAGAAGACATCCTGCTGCCTCTATTTTGTTACCTGTAATAACAACAGCCCCATCATGTAATGGATTCTTTCCATAGAAAAGACTAAGCAATAACTCATTAGAAAACTGCGCATTAAGAATAACTCCTGTTTCCTTTATGCTATCAAGGTTATTAATACGCTCAATTACCACCAAAGAACCTATCTTATTCTCTGCAAGCAAATCTATAACTTTTATTAAGTTTTGAATGAACTGTATAGAAAATACACCATCTGTAACTTTATTATTCATCCACATGTGTCTTAGCTGCGTACCCTGCCCTAATCTTTCTAAAAACTGTCTAAGTTCAGGCTGAAATACAATAAGAAAAACAAAAAGCATTATCATGGCTAACTTTTGCATTAACCAATCAATCGTGTAAAGCTGCAAAAAATGACTAATACTATAAAAAATAAGAACTATAAAAACACCCTGCAATAGTTTACTAGCATTTCTGTTCTTAGTCCAAAGCAACAATTGATATATGATAATCGCAACGATAGTAATATCGATAATATCTTGCCATCTAAACACAAGCAAAGTTTCTAGATTCATTAATTAATCCTCAAATCGTTTCGAACAATATCTTCTAACGTTTCTCTTTTCAAAACTTGTTTAGAGTTACCATCTTCAACAAATACCATTGCTGGCTTTCTATATCTATTATAATTACTTGCCATGGAATATCCATAAGCACCAGTAGCATATACCATCAACATGTCACCTTTTTCTGCTTTGGGCAAATCGATATCTTTTATAAGGATATCTCCAGATTCACAAAATTTACCAGCGATTGTGTATTTTTCTGTCTTATCCTCTTCAATCTTATTAGCAATATCTGCCTGATATTCAGCCCCATAAGTTATTGGTCTAGCATTATCAGCCATACCACCATCTACTGATATATAATTTCTAAGTTCAGGAATCTCTTTTACTCCACCAATGCTATAAAGAGTTACTCCAGCATTTGCGACTATCGATCTTCCTGGTTCTAATATAAGGATAGGTTCTATCGGATAATTTGTTCTCGCAATAGCATCTTTCATACTCGCTGCAATAGCTGCAACAAACTCTCTCACACTTGGAGGATCATCTTGGTCTGTATATTGAATGCCGATGCCACCACCAATATTAACTGCTGTTGCTAATATTCCTGTTTTCTCATTTACTTCTACCGATAAATTCATCAATGTATCTATCAGCACGTGGAATGGATTAGTATCAAATATCTGAGACCCTATATGAGCATGAAATCCTGCAAATTCGATAAAATCAAACTCTTTAGTAGTTTCAACAAAATCAATTATATTCTCGAAATGTACTCCAAATTTTGTATCACGCTGTCCTGTTTGAATAAACTCATGAGTATGAGCCTCTATTTCAGGAACAATACGTACCATTATAGTAACCTTTGTATCTAATCCCAAATCTTGATACACATCATTGATAGTAAATAACTCATCTTTGTTATCTACAACAATAACGCCAACACCTTCTTCTAAAGCAACTTTAATCTCAGGAATAGTTTTATTATTGCCATGAAAATATGCTCTGCTTGCCGGCACGCCAGCATTAAGCATAGAATAGAATTCGCCATCAGAAACTACATCAAAAAACAAACCATCTTGTTCTAATATTTGATAAACTGCCGTTAACGATAATGCTTTACTAGCATAAGAAATTCTTGCATTTGCATAGTTATCTTTTATAGACAAATAATCAGAAACTACTTTTTTCACTGTAGCTACATCTAAGACATATAAAGGGGTTCCGAATTCTTCTCTTAATTTCTCAAGATCACAACCACCTATACTTACCGAATTTCCATTCGTTTCATAAGTATCTGGCTTAACCATTATACAGACCCACGTTCTTTAAGAAGCTTATACTCTATACTATCTACAAGCGCTAACCAGCTAGCTTCGATAATATTTGCACTTACTCCAACTGTGCCCCATGTTTCTGTCTCATCTTGAGATTCGATAATAACTCTTACTTTAGCATCTGTACCATCAGTACTATTCATAACTCTAACTCTATAGTCTATTAAGTGAACATTAGCTATTTCAGGAAATCTTTCTTCTATAGCTTTTCTAAGAGCATGATCAAGCGCTCCGACAGGACCTGTTCCTTCTCCTGCAGTGTGTATGGTATCGCCAGCTACATCTATTTTAACCATAGCCTCTATCGTGTGTGAATCATCTTTACCAAACATATCATTTATTACTCTAAAGCTAAGAAGCTTAAAGAATCTCTTATATTGATTAGTTGCTCTCTTAAGCATAAGTTCAAATGAAGCTTCACCTTCTTCAAACTGATAACCCATTTTTTCCATCTCTTTTATATCTGCTAGCAATTCTCTAACAGCAGGGTCCTTTGGATCCAGCTTCATGCCTATTTTTTCTGCCTTATATTGCAAGTTACTTATTCCTGAAAGCTCCGAAACAAGCACTCGTTGCTTATTGCCTACTAATTCTGGCTTAATATGTTCATATGTCTCTGAATGCTTATTGATAGCACTAACATGTATTCCACCCTTATGAGCGAAAGCACTTTTGCCAACATAAGCAAAATGATTATTATGAGGAAGATTTGCTAACTCACTTACATGACGAGATACATCAGTAATGGTTGCCAATTCTGCATCAGACATACAATTAACGCCCATTTTAAGCTTCATTGAAGGAATTATAGAACAAAGATTAGCATTGCCAGCTCTTTCACCATAACCATTTATTGTGCCTTGCACTTGTGCAGCACCATGTTTCACTGCCATTAATGAATTAGCAACTGCCAACTCCGAGTCATTATGTGCATGAATTCCAATTGGAGTTTTAATATTAGTTTTTACAGCTTCCATTATTTCAGAAACCTCATGAGTTAATGTTCCTCCATTTGTATCCGCTAACACTAATACGTCTACTCCACCTGCTTCAGCAGCCTGTAAACACTTTATTGCATACTCTGGATTTTTCTTATAACCATCAAAGAAATGCTCTGCATCAAAAAATACTTCATCCATATTATCTTTAAGAAACTTTATTGAATCTTCTATCAGTTTGAGGTTTTCTTCTAAAGTGATTTTTAAAGCATGTGTAACATGAAAATCCCATGTCTTACCAAAAATACATGCTACCTTCACTTCTGATGCAACTATTGCTTTCAAATTAGCATCATCTTCTGCTTTATTAATTGCACGTCGAGTACTTCCAAAAGCAACTAATTTGGCCCTATCAAGGGTTATTTTTTTCATAGCATCAAAATATTCAACTGCTTTTGGATTAGAACCTGGCCATCCACCTTCTATGTAATGCACACCAAGCTCATCAAGCAGTTTCGCTATTTTTATTTTATCTGAAACAGTAAAGGATATCCCCTCGCTCTGTTCACCATCTCTTAACGTTGTATCAAAAAGCTTTACTTCCATAGCAATCATTATATAGGTTAAAGGCTAAAGCTTAAAGCCTAAAAGAGCTGCAGATTAATATTTCATGTTTAAGAATCAAGTTTATGGGCATAAAAATAACTAGATATAAAAGAGGGGTGAGGGGATTTAATGAATATTGTTAGAAAAAGAAGTTATACCGTTACCCAGGAGCAAGAGTCTTTGCATAAAATAATCAAAGATAATTACGGTGAAATAAAGAAAATAGAAGATGTTATCAGATACCTAGAACAGTTCAATTTATTAGTCTCTATGGACTTATATAAAGGAGACACTCTACTGCTCCCTAACCTGCCATCATATCTAAAGAATAGCGATCCAGCATATATCAAATACTCATTTAAAAGAAACGATACATTAAAAAACGTTATAACTAGTTATTATGAAGATGAAAACTTAAACCTAGCAAAATTGGAACAATATATAAAACAAATCAATGCAATAGCTAAAGAGCCAAAGGAATTTGATACTATTCTAATTCCAACACAGCTTCCAAGCTATTTTTACCGCAACAATTCTTCAAATGAAACGATAACTTTCATGGAGAGTTTTAATCAGGTTATAAATCAAGAAGAATTTGAGATAATATAATGCCTCCCAAAGTTAAGAGTACTGGGATATCCGCAACAAAATACAATCCGCAACAAAAAATTGCTAAGTCTCCAACAGATATATTAAAAAAAACCAATAAGCTCAAACCACAAACAAAATTATTATTAAGTGATTCATTAATTACTGGCATTATTAAAGCTGAAACAAAAAGGTTAAGCGGTCTCGAAAAATTAGGCATAGATGGATCAACTATCGGGAGAGGACAATTAAGCCAAGCTGCCTACAGCCAAGTAAAATCAAACTTAGAAAAAGAATTAGAGATGTTTTGCCAAAATAATAACATATCAAAATCAGGAAAACTGTCTACTGACATTAAAAATAAAAAGCTAGAAAAATTTATTATCCTTGCTTATCTTGCATTGAGAATTAATGAAGGAGTTAAGCCTGAGAGAGGCCCTGAGGAAGCATTGAAATTTGGAATAGGCAAGTATTTTGGTGCATTCGCTACTTTAAGAAAAGCCCAAATAAGTACAGGCAATAACTTAAACTTCAAGGCACTAGAACCATATCTTAAAAAAAACAAACCAGACACACTTTCATATATAAACGAAGTAGCTGCATACGGTAAAATAGCAAAACCTACTCTAACAGCTGAATTGCCTAAAACTAAGCAAGAAAATAAAAAATTAATTGAAAATTTTAACGTAAAAGTAACACCCATATCAATAGCATCCATACCCATAATAAATAAAACATGAAATCATCAAAACATTCCAAGCTATTTTTACCGCAACAATTCTTCAAATGAAACGATAACTTTCATGGAGAGTTTTAACCAAGTAATAAATCAAGAAGAATTTGAAATAGTATAAATAATAAAAAAAATAGGAGCAATATTATGAGCAACATGCCGATAACAGGATTAAACAATGTTTTAACTAACTTTGGTTCAATTGATAAAAATAAAGACAACAAATTAACCACAAATGAAATAAAAGCAGCTATAAAATCAAAACCACCAGAAATATCAGAAGACGGCAAAAAGTTTTTACAGGCTATTCTAGAAATACCTAACATGTATAACAATATTAAAAACATTGAAACAAGTGAAGACAAATCGTTATTTGGAAATACTAATTCAGCAGAAATCACAAAAGCTGATCTTCATACTTTGAATCGTAATACTGATGGAAAACCTAGAAATGAAAAATACCGAAATGGAGCACGAGTACCAGAAAGCATTGAAAAAGCTCTAATCCAATATAAAGAAGAAATAGAGAAAAATATAGGAAAACACACAACATCTACTGCAACAAAACAAGAAGAAATGGGTCAAATAAGAACAGGACTTATGAGCCAAAAAATGACAAAAGCTGAAATAAAAGAAATGATAAATCTTTATTCAGATAAAGGCTATGTACTAGTAAAGGGAAAAGATGGAAAAAAGGAAAAAGTTGAAGTACGTTGGCCTTCAAGAAAAACACTTCCAAAACTTAGAGATGCTATATTTGCAAAACAAGGTCATCCTGACAAGGAATCCTATCCTGTTGTTACAACAAAATCACAATTTGTTCCAAATCTAAAAAAAACCCTAACTACATTAGGTAAGACACCAGAATCTGGCAATGATGGTCACGTAAAAAATGCTTTAAAAGCATATCAAAAAGAATTAGTCTCTGAAGGAAGAGCTAAAGAGGTAACTGGCAAGTTTGGTTACCGCACTTGGAGAGCCATGATGGAAGATTTAGCAGTCTTAGCAGATATGCCTATAAAAGTAGGTGAGTCTACTGTAAAGCTAGACTATTAACTGACTCAGAGAAGCTATTTAACTGGTCTTTAACATAACTCTGCCATTCAGAGTCATATTTTGCTTTGACCTTTTTTACTTCTGAATCTATTAAAGATTGATGCGCAATTTGCATCATTTTATCTATGCTAGAATCAACTGACAGCTTGTCACCATTTATATCTATTTTCAAAGAAAATTTAGGGATACTTCGAACACTTTCAAACAAATATCTCTCAACCAAAGACCTCTCTTCTATTGCTGGGAAAAAACTCATTTTAAGACCATCCGTCTCCACGCCTACTTTAGCGATAAGCTTATCATCTGAATAACCCGCATCTACTGAAAAGTCATAAGTTCCTTTATCAATATTCAATGGAATCTGAGAACTATCCCAATACGCATTCTTTAAATCTTGATTCTGCATAAACCCATCTACAAGGATATCCACTCCCTCTCTAAGATCCACCGTGGAACCTATAAATGAAACTGACCTACCTAAGTTTTGTGCAAATTCAAATCTAGTAGGAACACCTCTAACACTTTGTTTATTAGTTATATCCTTTGCTCCACCACTAAATGGTCTATCGTTTTTATCAACTCCCAAAATCTCTATATCCTTAATATAGAAAGCCGGATAACTATCTTCTATTGGGAAAGAAACATCTATTCCCTTAAATTTATGAACAGGGACATCTGCCTTATCCTTTTTAAATGTCTTTAATATAGCAATAGCCTTATCTGCTATTCCTAAATACTTTCCAATCTGAACCCCAATTAAATCAGCAGTAAAGGATTGTTGTTTTGCATCTATTTTCCTTAATTTACTATCTATTGCTCCCATATCTGCTTTAGCAGCTTTGTTCACTTTCTTATTTGCCCACGCTGCCCTATTCTCAAAGCCCCTAATAGCAGCTTCTTTTTTTGAATACTCTAGCTGAACTTTATCGTACTGTTCCTTTAACTCCGCTAACTCCTGCAAATACTGAGGCAATTTCGTAAAATCACTTGGCTGATTCTGCTCTTTTTCTTTTATAGCTATCTCTAACTGCTTAAACTCTTTATCTAAACTCTCGTCTTCGAGGACTTCTTGCAGAACATTATAAGAACTCTGTATTGCTACTAACTCTTCTGATAAGACTTTCTCTAGCTTTGCTTTTGAAAGATCGAGGATACTATCAAGTTCAAGCCTTTTACTAATGCTCTCAGCAGAATAATAAGAAAGCACCCCATCTGCCATGCCAGCAACTTTGCTACTTTTGGCTGACTTATCTTCATCTTGAATACCATCTGATGCTATCTCTATATCATTATTAATAAAGGAAACGCCAGCTATTAACATTTTATCTACTACAAATTTTCCTTTAAGTAAATTATTCATATCTATATCTAACTTCACATCTTTAATTGAAACATTATCATTTGCTTCGTCATAAACAACTAACAAATCAGAAAGAGATAATTGACCATGAATAATACTTAAGTTAAGTTTTTTAATAGATACATCAACTTTTGGAATCGCAGATAAAGAACTTTGTATGACAATTTTTACAATTGGTTCAAACAAAAACAGCCTAAAAGCAATTAAAACTACAATTACTAGAGAAAAAGGTACGAAATATTTTTTACGAATCATCTGAACACCTTCTTAACATCTCTATACTTCATATATAATTTGTAAAGTTTGGAAGATTTTAATATTTTTATAATTTTTAGTTTATTAAAAAACTTATTTATCTTTTCTTGATACTTTTTTCTATATAACAAAACAAGCTTCACGAAAATAAGCTCTGCCGGTATAAGCAAAACTAACCCCACAATTAACCCACCCAACACCGCCGTGTTATTGAATTTTGTATATGGAACTATAGGTATATTATATAAAAGAGTATAAAAACCCTTTAAGGTCTCTATGTTAAGCAATAGCGAGCCTAGCTCATGAACAAGTAAAAGTGCATATCCATTTATTAGCTTAAACAAAAAAGCAAACATAAAGAAACTAGGCAAATGAACTTGCAACATAAAAATAACAAAAAGCAATATAAAATGAATTAGATTAAACCCAGGCATTAAAGAAAACAATAATGCTAAGGATATTCCCCACGCCATCTGCTTTGGCGAATCATTGCTCATCAGAAAACTAAAAAACTTTATAATTTGTTTAATAAACACAAACTGAATTATATCATTATTCCACTCAAAAAGTAGCAAGAATGATATAATCAACTCATGAAATACGAAAGAGCTTCTATTGGCCAAAGACTTGCCGCGCTACTCATAACAGCTATGTTATCCTTTGCCGTCACTAATCTTGCCGCTATCCTGCTGCCTTTCTCAAAACTATCTTATATAGCAATAGTAGTAGCCTATATCTTTATTCTTCTAAGGTTTTATACTTATGGATCAACTCCTGGTAAATATATAATGAGAATCCAAGTAATTCACACCATAGATAATCATCCAGCTAAATTTTTAAAAATGTTCTGCAGAGAAACTATTGGCAAAATGATTAGTGGGGTCTTATATATCGGATTTATTTATGCCCTATTCAATCCTGAACAAAAAACATTTCATGACATAATCTGCAAAACAAGAGTAATAAAAATTACGACTGATGAGCATATCTTATAATTCTATAAAACATTCCTTCTATACCTTTATTGCCAGATAAAACCTGTTTATCTTCACCTACGATTGTGCTCATTAAAGCACTTTTAACCTTTTTATCCATACTCTTGAGTATATATTTGACATCATTGAAATTATCTTCACTTTCAAACACAACACTTACAACTTTATCCATAAAAGGTATTATGTCCTTTTTTCTGGCATTAGTTACTTTATCCGACATAAACCCTGCTTTTAGCACACCGTCATGTTTTATCTTTGAATATGCATCATTCAACAAAGCAACAATCTGATCCAAATATAATGCAAGATTATCTTGGATTTTGCTAATTTTAGATGAATCTTTATTAATAGATGCACCAAAAATCAAGGAAATATTTCTTCTAATCTTACAATATTCATTACACTCTAGAATAAATTCATTGAGTAAAGTAAAGTTATTTTCATCAAGACCTTTAAAAGTAATTGAAACAAATATGCTTTTTAATCGCTCCTGCAACCATGGACGATTCACTTTTAAATAGAATGACGTTATTAATCTTGAAAATCGTTCTCGATACTTTATATTCCAATCAGCAAGGTCATAATTGTCATCACCTAGCTCATCCATTATTTCTTCTAACACCAACAATAGTCCTTTTTGAAGATCAACAACTAATTCCTCAACAAGAGTTGTTGCCTTCCAATAGTCTAATAATTGAGTAGACACATTCACTTCAGCATTAGCTAATGTTTTTCTTAACTTTTGCAATAAATGATTATTATTATTTTCCTCGAAATAATTAAAAGCTTCCAATAACTCAGCAGGATTGTTTCTTATCAGCGCTGACATATTGTACAAGCTGTCTGTTAAATTTAATTCCATTAATGACATCCTTATCTCTAAGTATTATAGAGAAACTACTCCAAAACATCCAATGCTTGTAGCAATAGCATTTTTTAATTACAATACAACATGTTAAACCAATCATTAAACAAGGAGAAGATCATAGTGGATAGTGCAAATACAAAGAAAATAGAATCAGCAATAAAAGACATCTTAGAGGCTATAGGTGAAGATCCGACACGAGAAGGATTACTAGAAACACCTAAACGCATCGCTAAAATGTACACAGAAATTTTCTCTGGCATCAACAACACCCCCGATGAACACATAAAGCTATTTCACGACGAAAACCATCAAGAAATGGTAATAGCTAAAGATATACCATTCTATTCTATGTGCGAACATCATATGCTTCCTTTCTTTGGAAAAGTTTGTATTGCATATATACCTGACAAACAAATATCAGGAATCAGTAAACTTGCAAGAATCGCAGACACCTTTGCAAAAAGCCTTCAACTACAAGAAAGACTTACTACTCAAATAGCTAATTTCATTATGGAAAAGTTTGAACCGCAGGGAGTAATGGTTTATATTGAAGCAGAACATCTTTGCATGAGCATGCGTGGCGTACAAAAATCAGGAACAAAAATGGTAACATCCGCTGTTAGAGGTGTCTTTGACACTGATGACAAAACACGTAACGAAGCGCTACAACTCTTCAAATACTAGCTCTAAAAAACAATCAAAAAAAAGACATATTTATTAGTCAAAAGATTGGGCTATCTGAATAGACACCGACCTCAATAAATGTTACGATTTAATCATGGGAAAACTTCAAAGAAAACAACCAGATATACAATTCAATCTAGAGGAAATCGCAACTGACGATTATAAAGTCACATCCCAACATTTTCCAACAACAAAAGGAATAGGAAAAACACCCGAACAAGCATTAGATGACTTGATTTCAAAGATAAGTGTTGAGTTTGAAGAAATTTCTAGAGAAATACTAGTAACAACTATGCATAAAGAAGAAATTCTTCAAAAGTATCAAAAATCTTTTGCTAGAATCAAAATAGTTACAGATAAAAGAAATATAGCAATAAAAATATTTGATAAAGTTCTTTATACATTAAAATTGAAAAAGAATAATTTAAAAATAAAAGTATTTCTTAAAGAAAAGACATCTATTGATTCACTCTTACAAAAGGTTGGAGAGAACCTATCTAGTAAGAAGCTAGGTAAAGATAAGTTCTTCAAAAATAACTTACCCAAAACTATTACAAGCAAGATACCTCCTCACCCTGGAATAATATTTCATGATGAAGCAATGCTTATTAATACATCGCCAGTTCAAAAAGAGATACCTATTCAGCTTTTCTTAGATGAGGAAGGAAATACTCTTGATGATGTTTTTCCTTATGGTATAGTCGTTAACCTAAACTAATCATGAATAACTTAGAAACTCTCAGGCATACAGCCTCACATGTACTTGCGCAAGCGATCTTAAGACTCTACCCAGGCACAAAGCTAGGGATTGGTCCTGATATAGAAAACGGATTCTATTATGATTTCGAATTCGAAACAAATATATCCAATGAAGACTTACCAACAATAGAAGCAGAAATGCAAAAGATAATAGATGAAAGGCATCCCTTAAACAAATGCATATTCACTAGAGATCAAGCTTTAGAAAAAGCAAAAGCAGCTGGCCAACATTATAAAGAAGAATTAATAATAGACCTTCCTGAAGGCGATGAGATAACTTATTACACACAAGGTAATTTTGAAGACCTATGTCGTGGACCTCACTTGGAACATACTGGACAACTGAAAGCATTTAAATTATTAAAAGTTGCTGGAGCATACTGGCGTGGGGATGAAAAAAGACCAATGTTGCAACGAATATATGGAACTGCTTTCCCAGACAGAAAAAAATTAAAAGCATATTTATTTCAATTAGAAGAAGCTGAAAGAAGAGATCACCGCAAACTAGGAAAAGAACTAGACCTATTTAGCATACAAGAAGAAACAGGTCCTGGACTAGTTTACTGGCATCCTAAAGGTGCAAGAATTAGACATACATTAGAAACATTCTGGAAAGAAGAACATTATAAAAATGGCTATGAGCTTCTTTACACTCCACATATTGGACAAAGTTGGTTATGGGAAACATCCGGTCACCTAGACTTCTACGGAGAGAACATGTTTGCTCCAATGGAAATAGATGATAAGAAATATTATCTAAAACCTATGAACTGCCCTTTCCATATTATGATATATAAATCACAACTTCGATCTTACAGAGACTTACCTCTTCGTTGGGCAGAACTTGGAACAGTATATAGATATGAACGTTCTGGTGTTTTGCACGGCTCAATGAGAGTAAGAGGATTTACGCAGGATGATGCTCATATAATGTGTACTCCAGAGCAAATGGAATCTGAAATACATGAAGTAATAAAATTCTCTAACTATGTTCTTAACACATTAGGATTCAATGATATTGATTATTACGTTTCAACAAAACCAGATAAGTCTGTTGGAGACAAAAAACAATGGGATGAAGCAACTGCTGGATTAAAAAAAGCATTAGAAATGGAAAATATAACTGACTATAAAATTGATGAAGGTGGTGGAGCTTTTTATGGTCCTAAAATAGACTTCAAAATAAAAGATGCTCTAAATAGAGAGTGGCAACTATCTACTATTCAATTTGATTTCAACTTGCCTGAAAGATTCGACATGGCATATATAGGAAAAGATGGGCAAAAACACAGACCATATATGATTCACAGAGCATTACTTGGCTCTTTAGAAAGATTCTTTGGCATATTAATAGAACATTACTCAGGCAAATTTCCATTCTGGTTATCCCCTATTCAATATAAAATAATAACAATTAAAGACACCGCCACTATCATGTCTTTTGCAACAGAACTTCAGAATAAACTAAGACAACAAGGTTTCCGTGGTGAAATAGATAATAGAAATGAAAAGCTTGGACTTAAAATAAGAGAATCACAAAAAGAAAAAATACCTTATTCCATAATTATTGGCGAACAAGAAGCCGAGCAAGGCATAATCGCTGCTAGAAAACATGGAGAAAAAGCAAATAATAATTACAGCATTGATGAACTTATAGATTTATTTAATAAATTAACTAATGAAAAAACATAAAACTACAACCCAACTAGTGCTTGCACTGACTGGTGTCGAAGTGTATAATCTTTAGGTACTTTAAAAGGAGCACTAAAATAGTAAAGCATATACCAAAGAATAATGAGATAAGAGCTAAAGAAGTAAGACTTATAAACGAAGAGACTGGCGAACAAAATGTTGTTAGCATAGCTGATGCTCTTAAGTTTGCAGCCGATAGAGAAATGGACTTAGTTGCAATATCTCACAATGCTGTTCCTCCTGTATGTAAAGTAATGGATTATAGCCATTATTTATATGACCAAAACAAAAGGGAAAAGAAAGTGCGCAAGAACAGCAAGAGCAATGTTCTAAAAGAACTTAAGCTTAGTTCTAAAATTAGTGAAAATGACTTTCAAGTAAGACTAAAAGCTGCTTTTAAGTTTTTGGAAAAAGGATATAAGGTCAAAGTATCATTACTATTCAGAGGTAGAGAAATAACTCACTCTGAGCTTGGCATGAGTGTTATGAAAAGGTTTGGAGAAGAGCTACTTGAGTTAGCCACCGTAGATCAAGCACCATCCATGAATGGTAGATTTGTTAATATGTTACTTATCCCAAAGAAGAAATAAATAGGAGTAGAACAATGCCAAAGATGAAAACAAGAAGTGCTGCTAAAAAAAGATTCAAAGTAACTAGCACTGGTAAAATACAACATTACAAAATGAATAATTCACATATTCTTGAAAAAGAATCACAAAAGAAAAAGAAAAACAGACAAGGTGCTATGGAACTAGATAGTACTAATACAAAAAAAGTCAAAAGAATGTTGGCTATCTAAACACACACACACACAGCTAAAGGAGAAGATAATGGTTAGAGTAAAAAGAGGAAACATTAGAGCTAAGAGAAGAAAAAGAATATTAAAACTTGCAAAAGGTTTTTATGGTTCATTGCACAGATTATATAGACCAGCTAAACAAGCGGTTGTACAAGCATTAACAAACTCATTCAGAGGTAGAAGAGAAAAAAAGAGAGTATATAGAAGCGTTTGGATCGCAAGATTAAATGCAGCTTGTAGAGAAAATGGTCTAACTTATAGCAGATTTATTAACCTATGCAAAAAGAAAGATGTTCAACTTAACAGAAAAATGTTAGCTGAAATCGCTTTATTTGATGCAAAAGGTTTTACTAAAATAATAGAAACTGTTAATAAATAGTTTAGCCACTCTTATAGCGGTTCAATAAAGACTTTGCTATAATTACTTAAAAAGGAGACTTCTTTAATGATTGAAATGCAACTTGGAGGATTAGGATTTGATCCTCGCAATATGTCACCTATTATTCTATTAAGAGATAATGAGGAAAAAAACTTTCTACCTATATGGATAGGAATGTTTGAGGCTGCAGCAATCGCAATGGAACTCCAAGAGTTTAAACCACCTAGACCAATGACACATGATTTACTTGTAGGAGTAATAGACATAATGGGTGGAGCTGTTGATAGAATAGTAATATCTGAAATAAAGGACGATACGTTTTACTCTAGCATAGACCTTATTGCACCATCTTCTAACATAAACCTAGAGTCACTAGATGCTAACATCATCTCTGATGCTGATGATGATGAAAAAGATGAAAATTCAGATACAGAAATAATAAGACTAGATGCACGTCCCTCTGATGCAATAGCTATTGCGGTTAGAACTAATGCTCCAATCTTTGTAAGTGAACAAGTAATGTACAAAGCTAAAATGGTTAACGCCGAAAAAGACAAAGAAGAAACTCAAAAGTTCAAAGACTTCATTGAAAACATCAATCCGGAAGATTTTGAAAAATATTACAACCAAAAGCAATAGAATGGTTCACTTGTTCATTGGTTCAATCGTTCACTAAACGGAATTAGTCGATGAATAAAAAGCCCATAACTTGGTTTAACCTAAACAAATCATCTGAAAAATACTCAAAATATTCAGAGAAAAAAGAAACTACCTATGTCATAACACCAGACCTATTCGTCATAGATACATCAGATAACTTTATAATAGTATTCTCCCCTCTTTTAGCTAGAGTTTATTATATTCCAAAAAAGTTCATAACAGAGATTAATCCCCTAAGCTTTAATAAAGATAATATTGATGAGCTTATAAAAGCAAATATTCTATTACCAAAAAAAATTGCAGCTTCGTTAGCTCCTACCAAACCTGATTGCAAAACATTTAATCCGAATATCAGGTTACTAATGACAACCTCCTGTAACCTAAATTGTGTCTATTGCTACGCAGATGCCAACAAAACCACTCAATTACTAGACATTTCAAAGCTAGAGACACTGCTAAATGCTGTCCCAGAAGGCACTAAGAGCCTAAATATTGAGTTTCACGGCGGGGAGCCTACCATTGCATTCAATAAGATGAAAGAAGCTTATAGTCTCATTATAAGCAAATTCCCTGATTCCACATTTATGATACAAACAAATGGAGTATTTAAAGCAAATGTTATGGACTGGCTAATAGAACATAATATTACTATCAACTTTTCTATTGATGGTACAGAAAAAACACATAACAAACAAAGACCAGCTATAAACTCTCAAACAAACAGTTTTAAAATACTTATAAACAATATTAAAGAAGCACAGGCAAATAATACGGGTAAAGCCTGTATTGTGACTATTACCAATTACAACCTTGATATGATGCATGAAATATACCTTTTCCTTAAAGATAATGGTTTCAAATATATAAAATTCAATCCTCTACTAGAAGAAGGAAGAGCCAAAAAATATGATAATGCAGAAACTACGCCACCAAACCTACAAGAGTTTGCTAAGAACATGGCAAGTATAATGCTCGAAGCTTTCCAAAATAAAATAATGATAGATTCAGACCTATTACCAAACATACACGTAAGACAGCCGTCATATTCTAGATGTGGAGCTGTTTGTGGACAAATGACACTCTGCCCTAATGGCGATATCATTGCTTGCGCTGATGCCTATTACTTAACTGAAGATAAAAAAGATAATCCGTTTTTCTTTGCTGAAGTTAAAGATAGCATCTCCTATAACAAGGAACACTTAGCAACTCTTAACAAAACGACAATGGATAACTACCCTGTTTGCAATGACTGTTTTCTAAAATGGCATTGTGCTGGTGGCTGTAAGATAGAAAATTACTTAGCTAATAAGGATATCCTAAAGCCAGATAATAATAGTTGTGCAGCTAAAAAAACCTTAATCAAAGAATACTTTAAACAAATTGGAAAAGAAATCCTCTAAATAAAAAAAATAAGCCCACTCAATGAGTGGGCTTATAAAACTTTATTCAGTTTCTAAAAACTAAGCTTCTGGTGCTTCTGAATCTTCTGGTGCTTCTGAATCTTCTGGTGCTTCTGAATCTTCTGGTGCTTCTGCTCCTCTTGGTTCACCACTAACATTATGAATATTATCTGTACTAGAAAATACCCAATCAGAAACATCAAACTGATAACCTAGATCCAAATCATTTGCATCTCTACCATCAAGAACACCCATTTTTCTATATGTCTCCAAATATGATACATCCGAACCCTCTGTTTCTAATGCGTCTAATAGACCAGTACCATAACCTGACAAATCAACATGTTTTACATAATAACCATCAGCATCTGAACCAATGAATCCTGAAATACCTACCAACTCGTTTATTGATCTTGAGATTTCATTATTCATCATGCCCTCATTTGCACTAAGATAATTTCTCATATCTGGAGATTTACCAATAGCATTTAGCAAGCTTCCTTCGTCACCCTGAGAAATAAAGATTATTCTTTTAATATTATTATAATATTCAGGAGATCCAAGCGTTGCACCAAATTCAAAATCAATAACACCATGTAACAATTGGTTCAATACTTCATTGGCGTTATCCGTCTCACCTTGTCTGACTAAAGACTGATAAAGATTCTCTGTAGCTATAATAACTGTGTCTACATTGATTTGATAATTATCAATACCAAATATATCTAAACCACCGTCATCCCAATTCTGACCAGCTGCGAACATAATTGTATCAAACTGTAATTCTCCAAGAAGGTTATTAGGATCATTAATAATACCTCTAGCTCCGGCAATGATTGCTTCAGCAAGATAAGCCTGCATCATCAAATCCCCACCTTCAGCAGCTGTTTTAAGAGTATCAAAGGTATTATCAAATTTAGAACTATCTAACTTAGTTAACATGTTATTAATTCCATCAAACTGACATGCCGCCAAATTCGTTAATCCAATTGTGTTTTGAATCAAATCAGCTACATAAACTTCTACACTTACGCCATTTATGTCTGTAGCATTATTTAAAACATTGGCAAGTTCTGCCATAACTGGCTCATTATCACCTAACCCGTAAACAATTCCTGCTACGGCTTGAGGAGTACCAAGGTCAAAAATAAACTGATACATATCTACAGGCATTTTATCTACGCCTTGCGAATTCATCTCTACAAGCAAATCTACAACCTTAGTCTGATCTGCACTATTAAAGCCTAACTGTAATAACACCTGAAAAGTTGCCTCTGGTGTAGCAGCTATTTCTGGCATCAATTTTGCGAACCCAGCAGCAGTTACATCATCATTTTCATAAGCTTGAATAGCATTTGAAATAATATAGCTAGATATCTCAGCTGGATTATCTGCAAGATGTGCTAAAAATGCATCTGTATAGTTACTTGAATCTGCTAACCAAGCTCCTACATCTCCTTCTGTTCCAACAGGAGTATTCGCCCTAACCCAAGTTCTAAGCTCATCATTACCTCTGTTAGCATTAGTAGAAGCATCAATATCAGCCTGCCCTCCTACTCCCGCAATAGCTGTATATCCATCTGTAAACCCAGCATTATCCATAACCTCACCAATGATATTAGCTGCACCTGCACCACTTTCAACATTCATATTAATATCTTGTTGAATATTAGCAGTAACTGTTGTAGTTGCATCATTAGCTACATATACTCCTGTTTTAAACTCTATATTTCTAGATGCTTCGTCATCATGAATTCCAATTGCATTATAATCTATTACACTATCAACATTTGCAGTATTTGAAACCGATGCTAATAATGATGTAGCATCACTTCCAACTTCACCTAAATCATCAAAGAAAATCATAGCAACTGGATCACAATTTCTACATGTACCATCAATAAAATCCGTAGTGTTAGTTTCATCTACAGTAAAAGTCTCTCCGAATAATAATTGAAGACCATCAGCAGATCCAATATCTACAGTATCCCAAGTTGTTTCTGTTACAGTGCCAATAGCTCCATTACCCCCACCTGCAATAATATCTAATACACGCACATTGTTGTTAGATCCTACTGGCCATTTAACAGTCTGATTAACAACGTCAGCATTTGTTGAATAACTAGTGTAAGATGTACCCAATGCAAGAGGCTTTGCTACATTATCATTAATATATGCTAAAACGTCTGGAGGAAGATAAAATGTACCACCAGAATTTCTTTCATTAGAGTCTGCAGTATCAGTGGTTATTTGGAATCCATGCCAGCTGCCGCTTGCTCTACCTGCAACCCAGCTATCAAGACCTGTTAATGATGTTTCTGTACCTGTTCTTTTAACTGCTATGTTCCCAGCTTTAATAGAAGATACTATTTGAGAAATATCAATATCTAAAGTACCGTCACCATCTAAATCAACTCGAGCATCACCTGCTACCATTGCATCAGCAATTCGATTTATTGCAGCAGAATCAAGCCTAATATCAGTATCAAAACTTCCATCTGCCTTCCAAATCATCTCTGCATCTTCTCTAACAGCACCATTGTCATCTTGTAACCAATTTAATATCTGAGCACCATAAGCTGCTTCTGTAGAAAATTCTTGTCCAATTTGTGAATTAGTATCTACTGAAACATTACCAGTAGTATCATATACCGCACCTGTTTGCGCGACATGCACTTCTACCCCAGCAGCTAAGTTTCCAGAATCAGCGGCTGTCCAATCTACTTCATCTGTAATATTCACTCCATAATTTATATTAATATCATTAACATCATCTGCATCACTAGTATCATCAACATTTATCGCAATATTAATAACTCCGTCAGCATTAGTAGTAGTATCACTTTGTGCGAAAGCTAAATCACCATTAATATTTATCTGATTACCAAAACCTTCAACAACACCTGCTCCATTAAGATCGACATCATTTGTAATATTATATGTTAGCTGATACTGGCCATCATCATTTGTGCCAGCAGCATCCCAACCAGTATTATCTAAAGTAACTGTTAATGAATTACTTGCAAACACCAAGCTAGCTGCATCACTATCTGTTAAAGAAACAGTACCTTGATCACCAGTACCATCGGCATTAGCAGTACCAACAGTATTTGTTTTAACAATAAGTCCCTCGCTATCAGCAACAAAAATATCAAAATCAGTAGCAGCACCATCAGCATCATTAATAGTTAAATTATCAAAGTCTATTGCACTTCCGTTTATTTGATTATCTAAATCAAAAGTAACAGCATCAGCATTCTTATCTACATTAATAGTAAGGTTTTCCATAGATTCTCTTATCTGAGAATCACTCCAGCCCGTATTCTCTGACTGAATATAGTCATATATCTCTTGTGAAGTTAAGGTATTATCACCGCTTACTCCCCCTGTATTAGCATCATTAAAATTAATTTCCATAAAAACCGCCCCCTTATTATTTTTATCCAATATTTTATGTTCTCATTATAAATATCGAGGGTTACGAGAAAACCCATGCATCGATATTTACTGGTTCATTGGTTCAATAGTTCATTAGTTGCTAATAAAAAGTATTTATTCCCTCCCAATGGAATAGATTTTACTTGTTCCCAATATAAAGACAACAAAGCATTTGTTTCTGCTATACTCCAAAAAAATGACTTTGCAGACACTCTTTTTGTTGGTTCTTTTTCGGAGTAATATTCCCGTTCCACCATACCCGTTTCTACATCGTAAGACTTCTCTTCACTAACAAGCCTTGTCCCATAACCTTCTGCATATGCTTTCTTTCTATAGTTACCATCAAGAAACAAAGCTTTTCGCCTATCCATTTCCTGTACTATAAGAACGCCATCATCGTTTAAAGCAGCTTTAATCTTTGCATATAGCTCAATTGCTTCTTTTGGTGAAAAGTGAGGTGTAGATAGCCCATACATAACAATGACATCAAATTTTTTATTTAAACTATCTATATTTAAAGCATCAAGCTTTTTAAAAATATTATTAATCCCCAAGCCTGCTGCTAACGTAGCACTCTCCATCACTAAATCTCTGCTATCTGTTACTAGTACCTTAGGAGATTTATCTTTTAATAAAGATGCCAAAGAAAGAGAACCATACCCTGCCCCACCACAAATTTCTAAAATCTCTAAATTTTCTTTGTTTGAAAATAAGGACGTAGTATCTAATAAGTTCTGAAAATACTTAAGTGATTCTTGCAGGTAAGATTTACCTCTATCAGATTGAGAGTTATCTGGCCAAAAATAAAGATCATAAAGATCCATGCTTAGCGAACGCTTATTCTTCTGCACCAACGGACTGCAAATAATTCACAATTTTTAACCTATTAGCATCTCTTGCTAAAGCAAGTGCCGAAGCATTATCAGACATTCGTAGGTTCATGTCGCCACCTTTGTTATAAATAAGCACGACCTGATCCAGGTTACCTTTAATGCTAGCTATCATCATTGCCGTAGTACCGTACTTTTTACCTCTTGCATTTACATCAGCTCCTTGGCCAATCAACGTACCAAACATACGTTCATGCCCATAAACAAGAGAAGTAATAAGTGGAGTCCATCCATCTACATCTAAGACATTAATATTGGCTTTGTTCTCCAACATAAAAGATGCAATCTTCAAACTATTATAAGCAGCAGCGCAAAGCAATACAATATCTTTTGGGACATACTTAGACTCAATAAAAGGAATAATTGCTTTTGGAGAATCTGACAAAAGTGCATTTATTAAGCCTTGCAGCTTCTCATCTTCAAATTCTTTAAATTTCTGTTGGATAACTTGAACAGAGGCAGCCTCTGACAAGGTATTCCCCACTACTAATGAGTTGAGCATCCTTTTAGCTACTTTTGGGTTGAATTCAACCTGTTCCCCACTCTTATATGCATTAATATATTTTACAGTTTCTCTTGGATTTATTTTCCAAAGTGCAATTTTTAATTCCATACCTTACCCCCCAAGTAATTTATCTTTTCTTAATTCTACTATACCCCATCCACATTATTTTAAACAATAATTTCAAACAGTATTTTTTTCTACCATTAAAGCTTCAAGCTTTTAACTTTTAGCTTTATACTATAAAAATGAAATATATTTGGGACAACATAGACCAACACTTAAACAAGGAACAAATCAAAAGCTTTCTTAAGCTTGATGGCATAGACCTTGAGACTTCTGGACTTGTAGAGAAAATAGCAAGCAGAAAACTATCCTACACCTCTCTTAATACAATAAAACCAGACAATAACATTTTGGATATTGGATGTGGACTCGGCGAGGACTGTTTGGAACTAGCCAGTCTTGCAGGACCTAATGGAAAAGTCACAGGCATAGATATTTCTAATATTTTAATAAAAGAAGCAACAAACGTAAGCATAAAACATAAAATCAACAATGTAACCTTCCAGCAAATGGATGCACATCAAATAGAATTTGATGATAATCTATTTGATACAGTGTGTATAAGAAGAAGCTTACAACACATGGTTAACCCAAGAAAAACATTAGAAGAAGCACTAAGAGTACTAAAACCATTAGGACAGTTGATAGTAATAGAGCCTGATAGAGGGTCTACTATCCTTAACCACCCAGACAGGCCAATGACAAGAAGAATCATGACATTTATTGAAGAAGTTGTGAGAAACCCATGGATTGGAAGACAACTAAAGCAACTTATACCAATTGAAAAGATATCTAGCTTCTCAATGCGTTTAGATATAGACATACTAACAAACTATGCCTCTATAAATAGTAATTTTGGAATTGAAACTGCTATCAAGCAATTAATTAACATTCAAATGATTAACAATGAACAATCTGAACAATGGCTACAAATATTAAAAGAACTAGACAGAAAGAATCAAGCCTTCTGTTCTACTACACAATTCATAGTAATTGCAACGAAAAAGTAAACCTCCGCCCTAAGACTGTCAGGGGATTATTCTCCTGTAATTCTTTCTATAAACTCATTTAATAAATCTATTTGCTGCATCTTAAATTTATGCATTTTTTCAGCAATGACCAGGAATTCCTCATCTCCTGATTGAGTATCACCAGTATACTTCCTTCGATAGAACTCATTTAATGCTTTTTTAAATATTGCAGCATCTTCACTATATAATTGTCTAGAAGACAAAAATCCAGAACCAACTTTATTAAACTTAACGATAAGTTCATCGTATAAAGTTTTCTTTAAAGAATACTTATCATTCTTAGCCCTATTCTCCAGATAATCTTTACTAAACTCGTAGCCTGATGCTTGTGGAAGATTCTCAAAAAAGAATATCTCAACATGATCTATATCCCAAATATTACGTTTTACATAATCTAATGTCATAACTAAGTCATCAATCTGCTCTTCTGGTAAACCAATAATAAAGGAAGCATGTATAAATATCCCAGCTTTTGCTACATTTGGAATAACATTTTCATTATCCTCAACTTTTGTACCTTTATTAACAGTATCTAATACATGTTGAGAATTACTCTCTATTCCAAATGAAAGATAAACAGCACCTGCTGCAGATAACTTTGCACAAAACGCTTCATCCAAAGATGGATGAATACGCATATAGGCACTCCAATACATCTTTTCATCTATAACATTCAGATTATTTACAAATTCTTTCAACCAATTATGACTTCCATTAAGCAACATATCTGTGAAATAAAAAAGATTACAATTATATTTTTCTCTATACAACTGCATCTCGCTTACAACTTCAGTGGCAGTCCTTAACCTATAACCATCCCATAACAACTTATGAGAACAAAAGGAACAGTTAGAACTACAGCCTCTTGATGCAGCAATAGGCATCACTTGATGAGTAAACTTACCATTATTAACACCACTCAAATACTTTTCGTATAAATAACTATCATTAATATCAATAACCTCTTTATCTTTAAAGAATTTGAAATCATTCTCCACATTATCCTTTGTAATAACACCTTCTATAACTTTACCTTCTTTTATATATGCTAATACTTTCTGCTCACCCTCTTTTAAGATAAGAACATCTACGACATCGTCTTTAATAAATTCTTTATATTTATCTAGCTCCATAAAAACATCTGGACCACCTAAAAATATTTTTACTGGCAATTGAGAAGCTTTTAACTGGCCTAAGAACACACGCATAAAGGTAAAAGTATTTTCATAACAAGACAAACCAATATAATTATATTTATTTTGTTTTAATAATAGAATTAACTGTGATAAGTATTTATTTATAAAAACTCGGAAACTTTCGTCATTTTGATAATTACGATCAAACAAGAATGTCTTGCTCCAGTTGTCTTTATGTTGATTATATAAATCTTTATTTAGATCTAATACTTCACAGCTAATGTCTTTCTCTAACAAATAATTAGCAAGCACATTAACTCCTGGAGGTGGCAACATAGGGGTAACAGCAGGAAGATGAATTAATGCGACCTTAACCTCATCTTTCAACTCGGCACCTTCTCCTAAAGGAGAAGGTTTAATAAGACTCTTCAGATACTCTACAATATAATACACCTTCGCATCACATCTTCCAGCATGCACCTTGTACATATCCTCATGAAGTTCATGACACTGCAGGAGGCAATCTCCTGCACAATTCCATTTAAGAAGGCAATGGCGGCAATCTGTCATATTCTCTGTCACTCGTTCAAGGAGTGCATTGTTATTCTTTTCATTTATCTCTACACCATCATCAACTTTTGCCCAAACAAAAGGGTTTTCAAAACCACTTCCTAAATCATATGCTCTAGTACAAGAACACACATCTCCATTACCATAAACACCTAGACCTGGCTTACAAGCGTCACATTGATAATTACGCGGTATGTACTGATAAAAATCTGGCAAGAAATCTGAAACAAGAAAAATATTATCTTTTTCAGATTTTTGTTTTATCTTTAGAAACTCATCTACAAAATACATTAAATCGACATCTCTTTTTGCAGCGATATCATGCTCGGCAGATCTACCTAAAAATGAATGAACAGGATTCATCATCATAGCTCTTATGCCCAATGATTTAATAAACTCATAGATTCTATTAACTTTATCTTGTGAATATTCTGTTATTACCGATACAGTAGAAACCTTAACACCTCGTGAAACCAGCTCCCTTACATTCTCTATTATTTTCTCAAAAGAACCTGTCCCTTTGGTTCTTTGGGTATCATTTATTTCTTTATCACCATCAAGAGAGACGCTTACAGTAATATCATTATCGACAATCCAATCTATAATATCTTTAGAAAACAGACCATTTGTCTGCAACCTAAAAGTTCTCTTTTTTACTCTCTCATCAACATAAGCTGCAATCTTTTTTATTTCTTCAATCATTAAAGTTGGCTCGCCGCCGCCATGAAACTCAATCTCTATTCCATTGAGATTATCTCCATATATCTTGTTTAAATACTCTATAGCTTTGTCAGCATTTACCTCAACTGAAACATCTTTAGCCTCTCCTGAGCTAAGATAGCAATATTCACATCGAAGATTACATCTATCAGTCATATGAAAGCGTATCTTCTTGACCATGCCATTTACCTTGTCTATCCCTTTCACTGTCTGCCACGAATATTTATGGTTACTAGCCACTAATAGGCCTGCATCAATAAAATGATCACGATATACTCCATCAAACTTAACAGGAGATAAACTCTTAAAATATCTGATTGGCACCCCTACCATTCTTCCAATCAATGGCAAAAAGAAATAAACCCTATTATTCTTTTTCTCAACGAAAAATATATCTTTTGCCACAGCTAAATCAGCTGACTTATTACCCACAAAAGACTTACTATAATTACCAAAATGATATAAATCTATGCCCGACTCTAACTTGGCATAATTACTAGATAATTGTTCTTTTATATCTTCAGGAATATATTGGATTTCCCATTTCAATTTAACTGTCTTACTAATATCCTTAAAATACATATCCGCAACTAAATCTGCTAACGATTCTCTGCGAATATAGTCATTACTGCCTTTATCAGTAGAAAGCTTGTGCCCATATTGCAACAGCAATTTATCCGTAAAATGATGAGCCAACTCATGCACACCACTAAAATACACTTCATCTGACATATTATTAATACCGGGAACAGCAATTGCCATACCTTTTACATTCGGGAACATAACACATTTGCCTCTGTTCTCTGGCATAGCCTTAAGCAGCCATATATCCAAATCACTTTCAAACTTTATACCCGTTACAACATTAAAGAACTTTGTGGCATGAACAAACTTATCTAGATGTTTTTCCTTAAAGGCCTTTAACTCAGAAAATATCTGTTCAGAATTCCAATTATCCTTATATTTCTGATACTCTGTTGAAACAAACAAACCCAATTCTTCCTTAACCAACTCATAATCACTTATTAACGACTGTTCATTAGGGAAATTTAACAGATATTTATCCAGCAAATCTAAAACAGCTTTAATATCATTTATTTTTTGATAAAATGGGAAATGAGAAAGTATCGCTAAATATTTTTTAAAAAAGAGTAAAATATTAGGTGGGATATTTAGTTCATTATTTTTAACATATTCAGAATTATAAACTGATGCAGGCTCAGCAACATCTACATGCGCAAAAACATGATAAAGGAAATTAGGGAAAAGATCATAATGTAGTTCTATCATGTTCTACATTCTAACATCGTCACTCATAATATTTAATTGTTCTAGAATTTATTTTAAT